>Ga0131853_10003473_pt1 | contig 28258 bp, 16 predicted proteins | sample TergutLab28metaG_FD_92764 | JGI IMG/M metagenome (GOLD analysis project Ga0131853, IMG submission 92764) | Labiotermes labralis P1 segment gut microbial communities from Petit-Saut dam, French Guiana - Lab288 P1 (version 2) (version 2) | ecosystem: Host-associated > Arthropoda: Insects >...
ATCCGCAAAAGTTGGCACTAACTTCGCCGACCGGCGGCGGCCGCTCTGTCGGTATAGTTCGCGTGCGGACTAAGGCCACGGAGTTTAGTTATATATATATATATATATATATATATATATATAAAAGGGAGTCCGCTTGAAATTCGAATTACAACACACTGGAACCTGCTCGGCCGCAGCATCACCACCCCACCGCCTGTGTTATTGCCCAACTATCGCCACCTTCATCCCCTTGTGCTTTCATTTCCTTAAGGAAAAATTCGGTGTGTTTAAGAAATGTTACGTATTTCATCTTTCAAACTGAGTACGTCTGAGACTGCGTGCGTCGGGGAGTGTCTGTATAGCCATCTGCGTCTGTGACACCTCACTCACACTGTTTCCGTTCCAACACCCGTTCTTGGTAATAAATGACAGTATTCCAAGAAGTACGTGCTAATTGTGTCCATGCTCTGAGCTCTCGGAGGCAGGTCTATCTGTAGTGCCTCCGCTACATTTAGCTTTGCCGACTGTCACTGTGCGGCAGTGTGCCACCGCATGACTGTAAATACAAAATTATGACCAACCGCTGTGGAGACACGGCTTTATACAGCTGCCACTGTTGGTCCAGACTCATCAGCAGTCATCTAACCCTCCTTGCAGTAATCAGTTTTATTTGTATTTGCTGACCAGTACAAGGTAACGAATGTCACTTAACAACTCCGTAGTTATCTCAACGCTCTGTAGAAACTTTTTTCTCAGCGCTCTGTTTCCAAACACGCCTGATTAGGGTCCTTTTCTTGGGGCAGCTGTTCTCAAACTTTTTGTCCGCCACACAAAATCACAGACGCTCTGGCCTTGCTACCCAAACAGTACCGCCACCTACACAGCAATCTAGACAAACTGCGTGGTTATTAAAAGACGTTTGGATAAAAACTGAAGCAAAATTGCCCATCTTCCTCCAATTTTATATTTTCCATAACGAAGTGGAAATTTTTAATTAAAAAAAACTACATGCGTAATTTGTTTCGTAGCCATCGACCCATAATAAGACTCTCGCGATCCACCTCTGCACTTACAGCATAACATCGTACGTGCTATTTCGTATCCTTTGCGCTAAACTAATTTTACTGCATCGACAAAATATATAAAAATTCCAAAGTCGAGGTCGAAGAACAGCTAGTGAATCGATATCGCGACCAACAGCTGAATCACGGTGACCGGCCCTGACTCTTGTCAGCGCGTGCTCGTGGTTATACCGGCGATGTCTGAAACGACACGTCAATATCCCGAGCGGCTTGTGGATCCAGGCCACATTATGTATGTTTTCTTTCCCATGGGTGAACAGACCATACACCGAGAGCAGAATGTGACCAGTAATCCGCCGTCTTGATCTAATTCCCATGCATGCACCAACAATACAAAAAATTTCCCCTGCTTCGACCCCTCTTACTCCACATACACAAAACTCCATCTCTGACTGTCCCACTCCATATAGAAGTTTCTCTTTCTTCGACACACTCTACATAAAAAATCCTTTCTTTGAGGCACACAATATACTAAAAACTTCCGATTCCTTTACACACCTACCCTATATAAAAATGTCTGTCCCTTTGCCGTACCTACTGTATAAAAAAATTCCCTTTCTTTGACATATCTACGCTGTACAAAATTTGCCCCTACATGAGCACACCTACTGTACACGCATAAAATTTTCCCCTTTTTCGGAGCCCCTTTCCTACACAGAGCCTTACCCTTCTGGGGCACTTGCCCTATGTACCAATGGTTCCCTGCATGTTCAGGCCCATTCCATGCAGTATTTCTGCAACTTTGAGAGCTCTGTCATGTACTAAAAATTGCCGCCCGAGGTCGACGTCCCTCCGGCCTAACAACGACGGTTACAGCCTACTGAGATGTGATTCCGTGTTGTGTTGTTGAAATTTACCACCGTCTCGAGGAAACCTGCTGCCTCCACTTTCAGAATCAAAGAATACGCTGAAGATGGAGGTAGCATGTTCTTCGAAAGTTTGTACCAGGCTACATTACATCGCATCACAGATGACAGTAATCTTCAAGAGATTTCCCATTTCGGGAAGGCATGCGTACCCAAAATTTCGTCCGTTTCTACATGTACGTTACAAAAAATAAAACATAGCAGTATGATACACCTTGCCTACACAAAAAATCTGAACTATACCTCTAGCTTGTACAAATTGTGTTTTAACAAATACACATTCACTTACAATCTAACAGTGTCGCTTGACATTAAGTCTCTGTTAGGGACGGGTGGGGTACGTTAAAACACAACTTTCTTTATCCTATTTATTATGCTGACGACGTCATGTTTCGGCCACTGTGGGCCATCTTTAGGTCACAAAAACGTATATAGAGGAAAACTATACAGAGTATGATCATTGTATAGGTTTAGAATATGCACCTTTGCTATGATCATATTCTCTACAGTTTTCCTCTGTATATATTTTTGTGACCTGAAGATGGCCCACAGTGGCCGAAACATGTCGTCGTCAGCATAATAAATGGGATACAAGACAGTTGTGTTTTGACATACCCCACCCCCTCCCTAATTGCTTATAACCAACGGGAATGATGCACCTAAAGATTAAATCTCTTTTTTTCTCTTTCCGCTCTTGTCGAACTGATGACACACATTAATATTGGTCAGTTCGAAAGAGAAGTAACCGAATTTTCAAATATTTATATGACCTTAAAGTCAAGGTCAGAATAGTGACCCTTTACTGTGTAACTGCCGCACAGATTGATGGAAGAGTAATATTTTATTTGTGACGTGTGTTGTGGTCGATTCGACCTCGAAACTGGCTTTTTACGGACCTCTTGACTCGAAGATCAGTTGTAACAAAACGTATGTCACTGTCATCGTACTGCAAACGGTAAAGACCTTCATTTCTGAAGACTGAAGCGACCAAATGACAGAAAAGTTGACTCACTTAACGTCAATTACAGTTGAAGCTTTATTCATTCCATTTAAGGCGTTACGTGATGAGACTGAACGACGATTGTTTCGGTATTAATATGTAGCCCGCTGGAATTTAAAATGGATAATTCCTCATTTCCTTTCTTAGCTATGGTTTCCACAGATAAAGCCTTCCACTGATCCCCCGCTATACACTGCAGCCCTTAAGTCACAACTAAAGTCACGATTGAACTGAATTTGCAATCTGCTATGTAACTCGTGTTCACACAGATCGACATTTTAATGTTAACTGAAACAACGGTAGCTGTCACTTCTCTTTATTAATTACTGCATCCATATGGTCTAATTTATAATTAAAAACGCCTCTAAGCATTATATAAAGAGAGAATTACAGCAGAATACCACCTCTTAGCTTAGCCTTTCATATACAGTAGGTGAGATTAGATGTATTTGAAAAATAGTGAGAAACATACCCCATAAATATGTGTGCAAACGTATTCACCTGGAGTGGGCGTATTTTGAGAATCTGTTCTTTACTACAGAAGAACAGCGAACCGAACTTAAGCGTCAGGATACCTTACACTGGCAGACACGGCAAAGACACGACAGTTTCGGGTGCGAAGCGCAGTTTACAAATCGAATCGTCGACACTATCGACAACGGGACAATAAAAATGTTCCACAACAATTCCAGACATGCCGTAACTCTCGATGTGAACAGCACATTACAGGCAAACTACGGACTGCTACATCAGCCAACTGTCGTCGCTGGTGTCTGCAGATGTCAACAGATGTCATCTTCGTGTCGTCACATCGTGCTCTTGAGCGTGAATCAACATTCACAGGCCGCCCAGCTTGACGGAAGGAACATCTTACTCTTTAAGACACACACACCCACATCCATATACACATATTATACGATATACGTATATACATATACACACTTATCGCATTTAAACGGAATCTCTGTAACAGTACGTCAGAGCGTTAGACTTCCGAACCTCCAATTTTTATTTCATGAAAGAGACAGATCGCATGAACCGCGCTGGTGGCGACTCCTGATAACAGGAGGCCGGAATCTCATCAATATTTCACGATTTTTATTTACGATCCTTCCAAAATAATCTAAAACTTGCTTATATCGAAATCCAGAAGAGACATTAGCATGTGCACTTTAAAACAAATACTTTCAGATTTTATAATATTGCTCAACACGTGCACCTTGTACTTATAATATTGCTCAACACGTGCACCTTGTACTTATAATATTGCTCAACACGTGCACCTTGTACTTATAACAAAAATCGTAAGCCTTAAATACAACGCACTCTTATGCTTCCTTTGCGCCTTCGTTTTTTACTGTATCGACAACATGTATACTGCTCTGCAGACATTTACTAAACGGTCGGATTTAATCCCCCCCCCCAATTTGTGATTTTCTCGCATATTTATTCCAGGACAAAACTAGATGTACAGTAAACAACACAGACACTTTGTCCCCTACGTTCCTGTTCCTACTCTTTGCTTCGTGTTATACGTACAATTTACATTTATGACGCATAATTTCCATACCTCGATTTTGACTCCATATTTGTGGCACAGTGAAATTTACCGACTACGGAATATTGTCGCTTAACCTTTTAAAGCCTAAGACTTACATTATGTACCACCAGGTTTAACATGCAGAAATTCGGTGTTCTGCCCACAGTGCATTTATATTTTGCGTGGATCTCAGAACATACACCGATTGTTTCTCTATATCGCATTAACTGGTTGGTTTTTATAACCGAGGCAGAGAGTGTTTACTGCGCGGTACGAACTGGGTCTTTATATCAGACGGATAAAGTTTCGTCCGTTAAAGGGGTAATTTGTGTTCCGATTTTGCAGTCAAAAACACGCATACCTTCAACTTTTTTTTTTGCGTTAAAGCCATTGTACTTACGTGCCGCTTACGACGAATCCGATGATACTGAACCAGCTTGGCTAACTTTAAGGGTTAGTTTCGTTCAGAGGGTGTGGTTGCATGTCACGGCCCATTCCTACCACCATTAAACTCGTCACAACATGCAATCCATTAACTGGCCCACCAGCAATTTGGTGGTAGTGCAAAATCGTCGCCAATCTAAACGTGTCCGAAATGCAGTTCATGACAGGTCAATGAAAAATCTAGGCTTGCGTGAAGTGAAAAGCCTTTATTTCTGGTAAATGATCTTAAATCGCGTATCCTCCCTCTTCCCGTTTAATAAATATGAACCTCTAAATCAGCGGCACAATTATGGCGTATTGCGTGTGGGATTCAAGATAAATATGGCAGCAATTGACCTTACAATGTGGAATGTCACATATTCTCAGCACGATGGCCTGCAGGTCAGAAGTAAGTTGACATTGCAGACATCCTGTTGTTCACAGCTGTGTACTATGGGAGGTGAATGTATGGGGAAGGGCCATGTAATGTGCATGAGGAGGAGGATGAGTGAAAAAAAGAAAGCTTGGACGTAAGTAATTAAAGGAAAGTAATAAAACTGAAGGCGTATAATGTAGAGACGCAAATAAGGAAGGAAAAAATGAAAGTAACAGTCGATAGGAGGAAAAAACAAAAATGAAAATAAGAAAGAGATAAGGAGAAGCGAAACCGAATGAGTACGCGAAAGGACAAAGTAGGGCAGACACACATTCGCTAATTGTAACAAAGTCTGCTTTAGCGTCAGCAGCACGAACACACTCTCAGAGCTAAGGAGTTTCCCAATGCGAAGACGCGCGCTCATTGCCCTATACGGACTGAGTTTATTTTGCGCAAGAAATGTAACAGCGGTAGTTGAAATGGTGTGGCGAAAAAACAAAGGCGCGCTTCGCTTTACAGTCACGAACAGGCGGTATTAGTTGTGAGACAGTCCGTCGTACGGCGCATGCACCTCGCTGTGCAACAAGATCGAAACCAAACTGCGACATGCGACAAGTCAGCTGAATTTTCGAAGCCACTTGGCGTGGATCTGCTACTGTCAGGAGTAGTGTGAATTCTTAACTCTAATATCAAAATGCAATACGCACACCTAGCCTGTTGCGCCCATAGGCCTAATCTGTATCATTTCTCCCAGACAAATCTTTTTAAAGGATTCTGTCAAGAGAACTATTAGTAATTTATTTATTTGAGCAAGGTCTGTACCGAATTTGGCGTGCAGTATGAAGCCGACGGTTCACAAAAGCCCGTGAATTTCTTGCCTAGCTATAGTCATCAGCGTCTCCAGAGTATGTGTCAGTAGCATGCAAGGCTTCTAGAATGTTACGACGTTTCGAAGGATCCTAGTGCTTTATCTTCGGGGTCAAGCAGTCCACTCCCTCGGACTGCTTGAACCTGAAGATGGAGGCAAGGCATTAACGATCTTTCGCAACATTCGTAACCAAAATTTATGTACCAGTCTAACCGGAAACTTGAATTTTGGGCAGCGCGGTGGTGAAAATGTCAAACCTCGCATCTGTGCTCTGGTTCGTGCCTGTGAATGAGAAGTGTCCGATATACAGTACAGTATTTCTAGGAAGACACTCCGTCATAACTGGGGGACACTGGGCGGGGCCAGCAGTATGACTCGCGGGTGGCATGACACATGTGCAGGGAGTGGCATATGTTGAACCGGTGATCACCTTTCCTTTATAAACGCACAGTGCACCGGCGTAGAGAACATCGTGTCTATTCATTCGGAACCATCGGTTCTGTCCCCGCCGGAAACCAGCCGGGGTGTGAAGATGGCCGTTCTCTTCCACCTAGTACCGAGGCTAAGAATGCGAAAGATGGGCATCCGACTTCCATACCAAATTCGCATAATGTACTGGGAGAGTAAGGACAGAAATACACTTACGCCTCTACGTAAGGAGTGACTGACTCCCACTGCGCCAGTTTCCACAAAGCTCACAGATGCTCAACAAATGTTTGCCGAACTTTATTCACAATGAGGCTGAAAAATGTAGAATCAAGAGCAAAGGTTTACTTACGCCCTTAAGTAAAATATGGCCTTCACTGCACCGTTTTTCACGAAACTCAAAATTTCTCAACGGCATTGCGTGGAAATATCCTATACAGAATTTCACAAAAATCGGTGAATAATTTTGGAATGTAAGAGTATTGCTTCCTTTAGACCCTGAGGCGAAGTATGACTGTCACTGGGCTAATTTACACGAAACATAAAATCGCCTGGCAACTTTTTATAAAGCTCCCTATACTGAACTTCATGAAAACTCAACAGATGGTTTAGTCCCTGGCACTAGGTTACAGATGGACGGAGGTGTTCTGCACACGAGGCATTTTGTTACATTAATTGTTAAAGGCGGCGGCAGATAATACGTGGTTGAACGTGTCTTACCCTGCGAAACAAAACCAGCTGAAAGACAGCACTCGCCATTGCAGTCACTGACAAAACAACAAACTTCCGAGAATCAATTTCATATCTCCTGGGCACGTTTCAAAACCTCGTAACTATAGGAGTGGCCGTCACACGTGGGAATTACAAGATTTCCGCTTAACACGCGATGAATGATCAATAAATTGCATGCAGCTACAGTTACTATTGCTAACATCACTTATAATTCAATGCGTGACACATGCCGGTAGTGAGTATGTCGACAACAATGCTTATTGTTACACTGATACCTTGTAACTGTACAGCACAGTCATTAACGACTTTACAACTTGCCTGTTCTCATTCCTACATCAGAGCAAGTGCAGGACAATGACGATTAACTGTGGCCCATTTGGGTCCACTACATTTACCCTTATCTGAGCTTATGTCTCAAAGAGGTCTCAGGATTTCAGACTAAAAAATTTGTACCCATTTCCCAAAATAATGGTGATGTTGAAGAGTATGGGTTAATACCAAAGACTACCCTGACCAAGTTCCGAACTCATGACGCGCTTTGTGAAGAGTAACACTCGTAAACCAAAGTGGTGTGTAATGTTTTCATGATCGGTAGTTTTTCTGCGCTTTATCATACTGCAAGCTCGGAAGTTCAAATGATGACACGTAAAAATGCCCGTCGAACCGCGGTTGACCGTCCAAAGTAACTGAGACAAATACGAGATTCGCTGTTGTCGCGGCAGCAATATTGAGACCTTGGTTTTGTGAGCATTCCTCTCGGTTCCAAACCATAACTCAGCCAACCACAAAATTAATTAGATAAAGTAACCGAACCAAATAGCATTTGAGGTGTCACAGAAGTGAAGATTCATGTTCCGATTTTCCGCGTTATATCATCGTGTAGTTTGGTATCTACCCACCTATCACAGTATGAACTGAGCCAAGGATATATGCTTTACTTGTACAGTATGGAAACGCCTAAGCAGAAGGTGTACAGTTTCACATTCTGAGGACCGTGCATCGTGATATATTCGTATCACAGAAGCCAACAAGGGGCACTATTTCTCTACTTTAGCTTGATGTACAACTCTACATGTTTCGGACAAACTTACTGTCGGCCATCATCTGCTAGCAGACAGTCAACATAAATAGTATGAGAAATACCAGTTACTGTGAATACAGTTGCAAGACTCCTGGTGATGGACAGTAAGTCTGTCCGAAACATGTAGAGTTGTACATCAAACTAAAGTTGATAAATAGTGCATGTTGTTGGCTTTTATTACACGAGTGTACAGTTTGTTATTATATGGCCTGTTTCTGAAGTTAACGTATATAACAAGAAACTAACGAACTAATACTCTGTGAAGCTAAACAGTGAATTCACGTACCCAATTAACCACACACAGTAGGCTATGAAATTATTAAAAGCGGACAGAAACGGGCAGTTTTTAATGAATGCGGAGACGGATGATTTCTGCTTCAGAACAGCCGATTTTAGCAACTGTCAGTTTGTAAGATATTATCGCCTGCGAGTCTGGGAAGAGAGCTCGTTTTTACAGACTGTATGCCTAATCTAGGGGCAGTGTCTGATCTCCCACAGCTCGCCATACTTGGAGATGATGAGATTTCTAAGGAAATATGTTAACTGTTGTTCTGCTGATATTTTACTCTAATTTTCCTCACAAATAAAAAAGGTAAGGCGTATGACGCCGTGTAGTTTTGTAGATAAGTGCCGTCAATTCGGAAAAAAATCCACTTTCAGGATCGAATAAACTTGATATCATAAGAAAACTTGGACTAACAAAACTTTTTCTTAACCCTTTAAAGGCCGAATTAAATCCCATCTGCCATTTGCTGGAACTATTAGGAGCTCACCATATTCTCCACATTAGCATGATGAGGGTTAATGGGGTAAGGGTTAAGTCGTTAGCGCATGTATGTTTATAAGAAAAACTTAATTTAGCTTAAGTTGTTTACTTAAGTTTTGTAACTACCTCTGGCATTTTGTCATGCTTTAAACTCCGAGCTAAAGTCACAATAAGGAGAATTTTGCAGTGACGCCATTACGCTTGTTCAGTTAACGCGAACTGGCCGTAACGCAACTGACGAATAGGTTATCGCTGTTTGTATAGCACAGACTTTCGTGTACCTGTGTTGGCTATTACGCGATTTCATCAGCGAACAGTGTGAAGCATTTTTAAAGTCTACCCCAAGAGTTATTTTCTGTACGCGATTTTCTACAACGCGCCGTATCACAAGAACTTGGCTATCGCATTACAGCAGAACTATCAATCCTCAATAGCAGAGTTTGAAAAAAAAAGGGTAAAGTGATCCCGTTACAGGCCCGGTGTGGCCCAGTGGGTAGAAGTATAGCTCTACTGTTCCATGACCGCGGCACTAGAAGGGGGTGAGTGGTCAGCAGCACGCCCCGGCCGCATTTTACCCCCGGGAAAGACCCTGTACCCATTTTACAGGAGGCTGGGTGGGCCCCACGGCCGGTCTGGGCAGGCGGAAAATATCGTCCCCACCGGGATTCGATCCGGGATCGTCCAGCCCGTAGCTCAGCCGCTATACCGACTGAGCTACCGGGCCCACACAATAGCACAGCGTACTGTCCAGAAAATATTTAGACTGTGAAAACAACAACATAAAGAAGTAAACGGACGCACGTTTTAAGTAACCGTGTACAAGGAGAACAGGTCTTTTCTTATATGCCTGTGTCTGTGTACCGCTCTTAAAACTGATGTAACACACCTCGCAGTAATTATTGAATCGTTCAAAACATAATTGTAACTGTAACGCAGGAGAGTAATATTTTCGTGTTTCTTTTATTTCCGCTATAAAAATGTTGCAAAAGAAACTATGCATCGAAACGTACCGGCAGCCATATCGGTTGCAGAATTTCTTTCGAAACAGACTGTAGAAGTGATATCCTTGCAACACGCCGTTCACGATAAATGGGGAAGTGGAGACGAGGTCCCAAACATTTTTATCGCGGGCAGATGATCAAGGAAAGTGAAGTTGTCCCTGTACACGTCATGAGAGCAAATGGGGAGTGGGGGTACAGCACCAATCATTCTTAACTGCTAAGTGGAAGTCGGCGGCCACACTCAAGCTTCGACCCCTTTATCACCGAGAAGAAAACCCCGGCTCTCGGTGACAAAGAGGCTGGGTGGGCCCCAGAGTCGGTATTAATGCTTTGGAGAAGACAAAAACCCCTTTCCCCTATCGGCAATCTAACAGCGCTACTTTGGTTTTCTAACCCGTACCAACGACGCCCTACTGGCATATCGGGCAAATAATGGAGGTAAGTAATCATGTTCACGCTAGGGTTGTTTTAACCCCAGTACGCACTGAGTACAGGGATAGGTTAGCTTTAGATGTGATACGAACCTTGTCTAGTTTCCTTCATGCCCACGTCGGGTTTTCCAACCAATCATCTTACTGATCACTTTTCAGGGTTAGATCGAAATTACATGTCTTAACCTTACGAGAGAACTTCCGTAATTTCTTACACGTCTGTTTAGGCGTCCTATATTTCGATGCCAGACGGCATGAATATCAGTACCAGCTGCTGACAGCCCTGCTCCGTAACAGCATATTTTCGGCCGAGGTAACCCATGGTCTCAGAGTGAATCGTCACGTAAAAATTTTAAGTGGCGCCTTAAGTCTTACCTCAGACTACATGTTAAACCTACTGTGCATCACAAACAACACAAGGCGCTGAGTTTTTTTTCACTTTAAACTGTATTTCTTTCGCGCACATCAGACTTTGTTTCACACAGGGTACATGAAGCCTTATCACGTCGTTTACCCTGTTAAGAATTTCTGCTGCGTAATGTGCAGATTATCTTCGTAAAGTGACTACAGTCTTTACAGTTTCGATGTCGATGGAATTTTCTTTCTCGGCACGGAATGTGTCTCCCGCCGTCATGTGCAATCAACTATGAGGCCGAAGATTCAAGTATTTTGGTATGCGACGCTAGGTGCTGGTAAAGACTTCCCATTTGTTCAGAGTAACCTTAAGACTGAGGCTGCCAGCACCAGCGAAACGTTGGTGGCCAATTCGAAATTGCATGACGTCATATCCAAGAAGACTTAAATCTGCATCAAAACCGCTGTGAGCACCTCAAATCTCGCATTGCTCTGGCCCACCGCAGTCTATTTCCCTGTATTGATGAGGACCGGACCTAAAGCTGACCATCTCCACATTGATAACGCGTCAGGAATGCGTGAGGCTTTGCATACACTCCCTTTGTGTGCCGACGTGACGTTGTGCGTAGGCACAGGGGCAACTTTAGCTATATGCCAACGTTCGTTTCGCAGGTTAACGTTCCATCTGCGTGTGAATTCAAAGGCGTTACGTGACTGCAAACGTCAAACTTATGACGTAAGAAATCGGTAAAGGAATCGCTGTAACCACAATACTGCTTTATTATTATTATTTTATTCACGTCTGGAATGTACAATACGGGTTGGGTCTTTAAGTCACTTCATATAGGAATCACGAATCTGTTCCAGCGTTCTGAAAAGAAGAATGAAAGAAAGAGAGAGGAAACAAGAGAAGAAAGAAGGAAAGAAAGAATGCGAAGGTGTTTTCCAAAGGAGTGTACTAGTAGATACTTCCCAAAAGCGGAAACAGGTCCACATACAGTACAGCTGCCCCAGTGGATCCTGTATAACGCAGAAGTGCTTATTTATGAGGAACACAGTACGATAATCTGCGTAAAATCAGAGGTATTACAACGAAACAGGATGGAACGCAGGCCTGTACCATGACGGAAAAGGTCTGTTATCTTACTGCTACGAACGCGTGTTGTGACCTGTTGATGAATATTTAAAAATGCATTTGAATTCAGTGTCTCAACACGCATGTTGACAGATAGTGGTAAACTGATTCACGAATGCTGTTGATATCTGGTGGTGACACCTCATCCTCAAAAAGGTCACCACCAGGTATCAACAGCTGATCTTCCAGCCAACACGCAAAACAATTTTATTATTATGTTTAATACTCAATATGTAAAATATATCTGAATTTTATCTTTATAATATGTTTTATATAGAATTACCACGAATATTTTAACAACTATCTGTAACACGAGATCTTGTAACTTTCAAAGCACCAACAAATGTACAAACCACTCTGAAGACTAGTCTGAAGATGGCTCTGTATATGAGCCGAAACATGTAGCTAGAATTACAACTAAGACTTCTAATAAACTGAGAGTTGTCTATGACTATATTTTTATAATTTTATGCTACATATATTGATGTGATGTTTAGATTTCTTTGTCACGTATTCGGAGATCCTGGGTTTATGTACACCGATGATATTTCCTATCTGGAAGCGCTTTCAAAAGGAAAGCACGAGCATGAATCAATCACATAATACGTGAATAAATAAACTGAGATAGAGACCTGAAAATGAACGTGTGTGCTCTGCAAATGGCAGTCCACACCCCATAGGGAGCTCAGCGCGACAAGTTATGACGGAGTACGAGGTCGGATCAGACTTTACTAAACAACGGACGATTCGTAATGCGATTCTCGGCCGAGGAATGAGTTCCTTTCTTGTTCAATAAGTGCAGACCATCTCTGGGGCCCACCCACCCTCCTATTTTATGGGTATCGGGGACTTTTCCCTGGAGGCAAAGCGGCCGGAGTGTGATGCCGACCATACATGTCCACCTAGTTCTGAGGTTTACGCACAGGGACAACACCTTGCGATGTGATGGGTGCTTGATGAGAACGTGAGAGAACAAAGCATTGTAGTGGGTCTAGAAGCTTGATAGGAAATCATCTCGGCAGGTATCTGCTTGGAAGTAAAGCAAGGTAAAGCAAATTAGAGTTGTCGGCCTGTACGACATGAAGGCATATGGCAGAATGAAAGTTTGGGTAAAACCATTCTTAACCTCGGAACTAGACCGGGGAGAGTGGTTAGCCTCACGCGCCGGCCGCTTTACTCCCTAAGAAAGAGTCTCCGCCATCCACTGAATATGAGGCTGGGTAGTACGTGCTTAGAAAGCCGAGACGTTAGGAGAGATCGTATCAATATTGGCATTAACGGTGCTGAACCTTCGAGTTCTGCTACCACTGGGTCAATTCATTTTAGTCCCATCACCACCACCGTCATCATGAACATGTCCTTCTGTCTAGGAAGAAAGTTGCACAATCTGTGAAAATCGGAGATCGTTTGTCAGTTCTCAGAAAAGAGCTGAAATTTTAAAATAAAGAAAAGTTTCTTAAATTTTCTTACATTCTTTTTTTTTATCAAGTTATCTTACGTTGTTTTAGTTTGTATATAAGGTGCTTATACAGTGCTTATAGTCGCACAATTATTATTATTATTATTATTATACAATATGTATGTCTCCTGCCACAGGCATTTCTTCCTGGTACTTCTCTTGAACCAGTGGTGATCCCCACCGCTCAGGCTTCAGCTTCACATTATTATTATTATTATTATTGCATTATTATTTGTTATTACGTTTAGGCAGGGCATTTACAATTATTTACGAAATTATTTCCAATTATACACGCATTGTGCTGTTATATTATAGACTACTTCCAGAAGTTTGTTATATTATTATTATTATTATTTGTGGTAACGGTGGTGGTGGTGGGAGTTATTTCAGCTTTTCTGAAGTGCAATTCACGACATGCATCAACCTTATCGTAATTATTATCCATATTTTGTTGACAGCTGAGTGTTCTCCAACCATAAACTGATTTGGCCACTGCTTTTCCTACACACATGTAAGAATACCGAAAAGTCTGACGAAATAGTTACAAGCTACATAATACATATACATTCTCTCCAAGCTCTTTTACCGTTTCTCCCTGCTTATCGCATCATTGCCCCTATTATCAGAGTTCATTAACAGTAATTGAATTTTCAGGGTGACGGGGAGTGAATTAATCTAACCTATTTCCCTCTCACATACTATATTTAATGTACAATGCAATACTATATCGTCTAAATTTCTTACCAGCCTTTGTTACGATGTTTAAGCCGCATGTCGAGAGTTGAAAACAATGAAGATTCGGTGTCTCTGACTGTGGACTGCGTAGTCCCACTCTTCGAATCCCGAATATTAATTACTTGATGCGTTCACTAAATAAATGAAATTCACTACTCGCCAATATTCATACAACATTCACTTAACACTGTATGAAGTTATACCAAACACAGACCTAAGATTTATTGTTAGTGGCACTAAAAAGTGTTAAAAATAACACACACTTTTCGTCGACACCGCCAACGAAAGAAATCTTACAAGAGACATACACAGCACAGCACGACCGGTTGCTAGTACAGACACATTCAAACTCTGCACACAAAGGTCTGGTCTAGAAAGAAAGGGAAACACTCCCAGTAACGGCCGCCGGGTCGTCTTACCTTGTTTACCGGCACGCTAACCGACAGAAGTGGAAGCAAGGAGCAGCTGTCAGGAAAGCACCCAAAGTGCTATATAACAGCACTGAAATATAATAATTATACAGTTTTGCTAGTTATCTGATGAGTTAAACCCAAATAAAGAAAACATGAACGTGTCCTAGATACTGGTAACTCTTCCACCATTTTGACATTGCTTTATCGTTTTCCTTCTGATTCGAAACAATTAGCAAGTCAGTTCCAGCGACACCAGTTATACGAGGTTGACTGGCTGCATACTGGTTTGGATCTGAGCCCCACTTATGTTTTTGGATCATGATTATTTCCATCGTCAGTGTTCAGATCTGTCCAGGTCCCTCGTCCCCCACCCTCGAGTGACTCATAAGAGCTATATCTGTTCTCCAGCTCCAGGCGTCAGTGAGGCTGGGTTCAGTGCTTAATTTTAAGCACGAGCTAGAGGGAGAACCAGTCTGCCCACTCCTGTTCTCGCCATTCTGTGCGCTTGGCAGAGTTCAGATCACATTCGGTGCATGCAGCGTCTGGAAAGTGAAACAGGAACCAGTACGTGACTCTAAAATATTCAACTGGAAATGTTGCGGGTGTTGAAATTTTCGGAGTTGTGTAGCTGAGGATATGACCCTGCGTCAGTGTGTAACCGATCGACGTTTCGAGGTCACGTGGTATCCTAAACCTCGAGGGGTAATAGATTCTTCTTATAGGAATTAATTGTCCTTGAGGATGAGGATAATACATTGTCTCGAAACGTGGGTATCCGATTACGCATTGACTCAGTGTCGTATCTCGAACGACCGTAATTCCATGCTGAAGGCCTGTAACCTTTATATTCGTCGCCTCAGAGAACCTGAACCACACCAACTAAACGTTACTGAATTCACTTGAATGTTAACAACGTTCCGGAAGAAACAGAGTCCGCCTAATGCAACGTGACATTAACATGCTGTCCCAGAATTTGCCTGTAGGTACTGAGGAAAACCACGATAATCTTGAACGCAACTTGCGTAGTGGGGGATTCCAGTCGGTTACTCTCCGAATACGGATCTATTGCTGTAGCCCCGATGACATCGATGGTTGTTTTATTGCTTCAGTGGCTGCTTGGTTATGGCTTGCGACACTTCAGATTCGTACTAGACTTATACGTAAGTCGACAGGGGAGCTTTTTGTGGCAGTTCGTGTCTGGGTCTTGATTACTCCAGACTTTTCACGTGCGGAGTCTTTGCGTTGCCATCGCGCGCAGAATTTTTTACCGCTGGCATTACCAAGTGTGGAGCGTTAATCATTAACCATTTAAAGATAAAGCGCAGACTGCAACATTTAAAGCCCCAGTCCGTACCGCGCAGTAAACACTTTTCATCTCCGCTATAAAAACCAATCCGTTTATGCTGTAAGTGGTAAAAGTCGCTGTTTGTTCTGAGATAAATACAGAACACATAAATACAGTGTGGGCAGAGAGTGCAATTGTTCAATGTTAAAACTGCGGGTGCATCACGTGACCAGTAGGCTTTAGAAGGTTAAACAAGCACTTCTGAGCAGCATTAATAACGCCAGCTTTCCTACTGGGAGCCGGAATAGCACACTCCGTATAGCAAGTAGTTTATGAAATGGACGAACAAGGAATTGTTTGATTGCTGACGGGAGCAAGAGACTTTTGTGTTTCCTAAATCGTCCATAATGGTTCCAGAACACATCCAGCCGTCTGTTCAGTGTCTACCGGTTCTCTTTCACCAGGAGGAAAGTGGCCGGAGCATGAATCTAACCATTTACTTCCGCTTACTGCCGAGGGCTAACCTCCATTCCTTCGTATGCCTTCTTGGACGTGGTGATTGATGCAGCATAGGGATAATTGCACTTTAACCTTAATCTTCCATTTACGGATTTCTAGTTCTGCAGATCTTGTAGCAGTACCGTTCTCGCTTTAGTTTACTTTTGTGAAGAACTTGCCACATAAGTACAGATCCTGTTACAAGTTAAAGTTGTCAGATATGACACCACACCTTCGCATCTTCGCCACGTTGTGAAATATTTAATTACAAACAGCATTTCAAAGCCACATGTAAGTGCATGGCGTTTCGCCTCCGTACAAAGTTCCACGTTCCTAGAGCCAGTGCTTCATAACTTTTCGCCCTCACACAGAAAAATTAAGAAAATATTAGCATGGCCAGCATTTAACAGTTGACAAAAATATAAGCTGGACTAAAGTTACATATTTTTCCAAGGTCTAGTACCAGACATAATTCCAATATCCCAGACTAAGTGTCGTTAGTGTCACTACTACCTCATAAATTTGTGCATCCGCAGGGTTGTTAGTACTAAATAGAGGAAACTAAATGTGTGGCTCCATTGGCATAATGATCATGCCAAATGTCGTGAAAATAAGTGAACTAGTTCAAAAGCTGAAATGGGAGGGCATATCACAGCATGGTGATATCGTAATCCTACTTTTATTTTCATTTTTGGAAAGTAGTGTAGGCTAAAAATTAGGGAGATTTACTTCCAGCTTCCGTAATAAGACAGTATTCTTTCATTACGTACAGATTTGTTTTCGTGGAACTTCTAAGTAACAGACAAGCCTTTCGTGACACATTAGTGACACTTCTCACTTGCAATAAGTGTGTCTTCCGAACTGACACTAATTCCGGATTCTGTAAACATCCAACGAACGTGCTCGACGAAAAACCGGGCTTTTATTCGCCTTGCCCCAAGAATTTCAGCTCTCGAACAAGTTGACGGTGTTTTACAAAATCTGGTACTGATATTATGACATGAGAAGCTACACAAATGTCGTAATTTTTAATTTCCTACAATCAGTTACAACGACGTGGCGAACGCACGAACTTGATCTGGGAGCGACGCTCGGAAAATGTGAAACTTTTTGTGGTAAGATTTTGTAGAATGTGGGACGGAACAATTGTTTTATGGAAATTCTGTTTTTCTTTAAGTTTGACCACGTTAACTAGTGAGCTATCGAAGCTGTGAATATGAAGTGCAGCACTAAGATAGATCCTGAACTGTACCTTTATGTTGTATATTAATTTAGCTTAGAGTTAAGTAGAAATATGACGTTTAATGTTTGCCATCCCGAAGTGTTTAACACATACATGAATATATAATGTATCAGTGAAATATATAATGTATCAGTCAAACACGAAAAATTTTAATATGTTATTTTATTATCTAGGGCAACATGTTTCGACTCTTATAGAATCATCTTCAGGCCCTTCTAAGATACAGATCCTTACATAACAATTTTTAAAATGCATTGTGTGATCCCAAATGCTTACATTCTTGACACTACTCTGGTTAAAATACAAGTGCCATTAGTTATTATTATACAACTAGAATACTTTGGTTCTAAAACCGGTTAAAATTTTAGAACCAAAGTATTCTAGTTATATAATAAGAACTAATGGCACTTGTATTTTAACCATAGTAATGTCAAGAATGTAAGCATTTGGGATCCCACAATGCATTTTAAACATTATTATGTAAGGATCTGTATCTTAGAAGGGCCTAAAGATGACTCTATAAGAGTCGAAACATGTTGCCCTAAATAATAAAATAACCTATTAAAATTTGTTGTGCTTCACTGGTACATTATATATTCATAGACATATGACAGCTTTGCGAAAACTTGAAATCGTACCGTCAAGTGCGTAGACAATATTACTTAAGTAACAAGTTTTGAGATAAAGAAGAAATCTTTAGGTTTCTGTGACCGTGCAACGTGTGAAGTGAGAGAGAAAACCAACAAGATGCAACAATCAGATGTTTATTACCAACACTTTCTCAACATGTTTCGGGCATCATTATGCCCATCTTCAGGAGAACAAAAGATCGTGTGATACTGCATATGGTGTGCTGCGCTGGTTCTGCTGGATGTGGTTGGTAGCGGTTGTGGGGCGCTGTGTTGTAGGGTGCGAGCACTGTGAAGGTTACTGTTCGACACGTCTTGGTCTCCTGAAGATAGGCATAATGATGCCCGAAACATGTTGAGAAAGTGTTGATAATAAACATCTAACTGTTGCATCTTGTTGGTTTTCTCTCTCATTTCACAATAAAGAAGAAAGTTTTATGTAGAAAGTTTAATCCTTACGCTGCTGATGATAATAATAGTAATAATAAAGGTAACTTGTAAAATATTTACTTTTGCAAGTATTCAGTTTCATAAATACGAGCAAATTTTCCGTTTATAGATACTGTGGCAGAGAGCTTTCATTCCTGCAGTACATCTAGACTATTAAAGAAACGTATTGTTCTTAGTACAGGGTTATACAAAATGACTGTCGGGGTTTTAACAACTTGTCATACACAATACCCTTGAGATAGTAGTATATGTATTTTTTTATTTAATAGAACAACACTCCAAGTTTTTGTTACATACCTTACAGGTGCTCTATATGTGCACCCTTTGTGATTCTACAAACAACAACACGATAATCGAGTTCGTTCCGCATGTCAGCGGTGATGGTTTCAGTGGCGGTTCTGATTCGTACCTTCAGTTCCGGGATACACACGCACCCTGTCTGTTGAAACTCTGCATACCACCTTCGAATGGAATTGTCGGATGGTGGTTGTTTCCCTAATTTAGTGCGGAATTGCCGCTGGACAATTGTACCCCGACAATAATTTTGGATAAACCTGTATATCGCTTCTAAATGAGAAAGACTGAGCTCGTTTTCAGCATTCATCTACCAGGTTAACATTTATATGTACTTGATGTCAGGATGTGTCGAGCAAAAGCACTACGTTGTCTGTGGTAACGCAACAGAAGCACAAAAATTCAGCTAACTGCGAATAAATTATCGCAAGAAAACGTGGCTAATGTTTACTGAACACTAAACACGTTGACAGTTAGTCAGAAGGCTGTGAAGTACCTTTCACACTGAACGCTTCTTTGAAAAGAACTGTTTCACGTTTACATTCTGAATGCATGGAAGTCGCCAGTAAGAGCTCTGGCACTGCAGTAGCTACTGACGGACCTTCTTGTGAAAAGGGTATTTAATTTTGGATAATCTTACGTATTTGACGTTCCGGTGACCTGCATCTTGATAAATTCTTACAATAAAACCAACTAGATGCACTAATTTCTCAAATTTATTTTTGGAATAAAATTGTACATGTTTCGGACAGTTCCTCTGTCCATCATCAGGAGTTTTTCACTGAACACACAGCAAACCTGTATGACATATACCACCCCTGTGTGTACAGTGAAAAACTCCTGATGATGGACAGAGGAACATGTAGAGTTTTATTCCAAAAATAAATTTGAGAAATTAGTGCATCTAGTTGGTTTTATTATAAGAATGGATAATCTTAGTTGATGATATCTGCGCTTTCCTGGGACTTTACGCACCGAAGATTGGTAGTTTGTTAGCGACGTTTCGGTAAACCTATCGGGATAGGTTGTCCCGAAACGTCGCTACAAACTACCAATGTAAGTAAAAATAAAATCTCAGAAGGGTGCAGATCTTATTCACACAGCGGCGGAAGCCTGAAATCTTAGTTCATGTTTTGCAAACCATATGCAGATGGAATAACAAAATTTCATACTTTCGATACAGTTTGTGGAAGTCAGTTCTACTTTTGAGAGTAAATGTATGGAGAAACACATATAAGACACTTCTCTTTGCGTGTTTCCTTTGTGTGGCTGTTAATTTATTGCTACAGAATATTTCTTTTTCCCCTCTTTCGTTTCTTCCTTTGTTCGTTTTCCTGCTTCTTCCCTCCTATTTATTCCAATACGCATCAAAAGTTTTCGTGGTTTTCCTCGATCTCTTCAGGCAAATGTTGCTTTCCACAAACTTCCCAATGCATTATTCACATATCAGCCTACCATTCGACGCTGTATCTACCGATAGTGTCGTTGATAAACCACAGATCGACAACCCATAGCACACGAAACACGGCAGCCTCAATAGTAGCAAGGTTTGTTGTTTGACGTCACGTCTTCTGTGATGTCACGCCGAGTCGACTGCCAAATAGTTGCCCGCTGTCGTAGGAGCGTAGTGCCTTCACCTTCGGGGCCCAGCAGTCGAAGATGACGCAGTACATCCTTCTAAATGTCCGTTACTACTAGGCAGTCGGCGCGATGTACGTCGCAGAAAGCTTAATCTTCAGCTAGACCGCCATGAGAAACTCGAGTTCCATTTCCTCAATGCTTCATTGAAGCGCGGAGCAGATAAAAGTTTTCCTTTCTGTGCCTGTAAATTTCTTCCACACTACTTCAACTTCTGATGTGCGTTTACATAAGGAGCGGTACAAGCAAAACGCCATTTTCAAAGATTCTCATTGTCGACTGCTAGATTTAAAGTCAGAGCTCTTGGAGAGGGATGGATGTAGTGTTCTACAGGGAATTCTGGTCGACCAAGCTAAAGGCGACTAATACATGCTGTGGCTGCCCTCAAATTTCGAAATAAATCGCCGATTTCCGTGAAAATAATTATGGGGTCATTCACTTGTAGGCCTCTTTTATATCTTCGAATCTTCAAAACAGAACCTCTGCCCGCGCAATTCATGAAGCAGCTGTCTCAGATCCCACACAATGCAAGGGCCTTGTGTACAGCTTCTGCAGGTAACAACTGCACTCGGCAGGTGGCGACAAATCCTGTTCATGCTGGCCCACCTACCCGAGCATCACCCTACCATAACCACTAACACGGGAGCGGCTCGCCTGTCGGAACACACGAAACGCTGCTTCCTTTTCCAGGACTGTGATTTAAAAATGTGCAGTTTCACCTGTCGCACAGTAAAACACTGCTTGTTTCGGGCGATTTCGTAAATTTATAGGTTTCGCTACATACTTTTTACGCAAATTGAAATACCACCTATGATAAGTATGTTTATCACCTTATCTCGTAACATTTTTGACTTAAAAGAGATAATTATGTAAGCCAAGAAGAAAGGAAACGAGCACAGATAGCACAGAAGGGAAAACCAAGATGGATATACATATATTGAAGAAAAGGAGGTAGAAACAAAGGAGCAAACAAAGATGGGAGGAAAGAAAATGTAAATGTGGAAATTATGAGGTCAAAAAAAAAAAAGAGATGAAAAAGGAAATGAAAGAAACGAAGGAAGAGACATACCGATATATGGAAGAATAAAGAAAGAAATAACGAAAGGCATGACCCTATATGAAGTACTACACTTTGAAATGAAACCCGATCAGTGACTGTGATGTGTGGTTAGAATAAACCCAATGGACTCTTGAAGCCGGCGTCCCTCTGACACACCATCGATGCACCCCTCAGCAAATAAATGCCGTGACGTTTCCGGACCCGAATATGTGACGGCTTGGCGCTTTTGTAGGAGCAGAACACATGCAGTTACATGGTGCGAAGTCCAGCTAAATGGAGGGTGTCCAGAGAATTCCAGTGCAGTTTGACCAACTTGTCCTGCACAGTGCGCTTTACGTCGGTGTAGACTTTGCTCAGACACGTTGACACCTCTCGTGAGCATAGCGACGCTCTCTCTTGCTGGCGGGCGGTACCAACGTCTGTAACAGGGCTATGACTTCCCCGAAATCACAGTGTCCGGGAAGGCCGCTGACGTAAGACACGTAAAACAGTAAACCTAAGCTAGGTGCATTCTGACACCTGGAATCACATTTGCTCAACTACTTCATTCTGAATATGGCAGTCTACTGCCCGATGTGAGGCCGTGTAATAAGGTAGAAGAATACCGACGTTTCAGACGAATCTGTTACTCCCATCATCAGGTTGTACCTACCCCGATGATGGAGGCGCGTGGTTCTTCCGAAACGTCGCCGAATTATTCTTTCATGTTATTCTAGTGAGATGATGAAAACGAAAGCAGAAGCATCACACTTCTTTCCATTTACCGTCGTGGCTTTGCATGATCAAGTCCTGTAAATGCCCAGTATGATGGATTGCTGTACACATTGGACGTTCCATACTTGTGGTTGCCTAGCGACAATACAACAGTGTTGTTGGGTCGATTTGCACATTATTAGACGTGTACTATACACGGTATGGCTTCTAACAAGCCAGTGGCAGACAGGACAAAAGGAAATGGCTACAGAGAAGACGTGTGTATTGTAAGCGGAATTTATTTTGTGTCTGTTTTTCTTAGATAAAACTCACGTCTTTGTTCGGAATGTTCCGCTAGCTTATCTGCTCCCTATTAAGGCAGCTGTTGTTAAACGAGAATCCGGCGTAGTGGCATTTCTGAACAGGCAGACAGCGCCCCCCCCCCCCTTCCCCCTCTTGAAGGCCAGTTATGGGTGGTCACAGTTGTTAGCAGGCCTTTTGCTATGTAAAGTACCGTGCCATGAAGGCGCAGGGTAAGAAAAGCTATAGCTCTACGTAACCCAGATAGTGGTGATTGGTTAGCTTCGCGCCCTGGTCGCTGTACCCCTTTTTAAGAGTTCCCGGTACTGCCCGGCCAAGAGTGCGCATGGAACCAGCGCCGCTCCAGGCGCCGTGGAAGGGAAGAGAATCTCTTTTGCCGGAACCACAACCGTGATTGCGCGTTTTTCCTGTTCGTAACGAATGGTGTGTCAGTAGGACAGAGCCTTCCATGCAGAGTGCAGTGTATAACGTGGATCTCTGGCACAGGCGAGAGTAAGGGGGGATGGATGCATGGCATTTTTAGGAGCTGCTTACTTTGTAACATTTATCGAATACTGTAATTGGGCCTGGGGTCAGATGGGCGGCACGTTCAGCACTGATGGAGATATAAGAAATATATATTACATTTTTGTCTAACAACCTAAAAGAAATTCACACAGGAGACCTTGCCTTGATGGGAAGATAATATTACAAGAGATCATAGATGAATAAAGCGTAAAGGTGGATATATGAAACTATTACATCTAGTTCAGTGTAGGTTCTAGTGGTGGACTTTTAGAACTTGGTAATGGGGAACCCGATTCTATAAACGAGCGGACCTCCTGACTAGCTTATTAACTGTCAGGTTTTCAAGGAAGACCCTGCACCATGGATTTGGTTACTTTACTTAGTTATTTAGTTAATTTGTTTGTTTGTTACCCAGTCAATCATCATGTTATTTAGCCAGTTACTTATGGCACATCCAGCTCTGTCACATGCTGCTACCCATCTGACGAGTGTCCATCTGAACACTCTGTGAATTTCACAACACAACACAACACAACGCAACACAACATTTGTTAATTTACGATCAGTCGATATAAGTATTTCTCAGAAACACTTCCGCGGTACATTGCCTCCAAGTCGTAATTTTTCTGGGTGGAATGCTGGTACAGCACAACAGTCGACGTCAGTCAGCCAGATGTGATAGTTCTCGACTCTCGTTCACAGAATGCCGGATGTATTTCTGAGTAACAGGGGTGTGAAAGTGTCATATGAGTATTATGTGGCACATTAGACCTAAGCCTGATTTACGGATGTATGAAGAACACAACGTCTGGGGACGAACTTACGTTTCAATATTCATTGTGTGTATTCGAATACGTACATGTCCAGACGCTATTTCTTTTTATGTTTTGTTAACCGTGCATCGTGATATATCCGTGTAACATGAACCAACAAGATGCACTATTTTCTATTAATTTATTTCAATAGTAAACCTCTACATGTGTCGCGCAGGCTTGCTGCTCATCATGAGGAGGATCAACTCTGTGTAAGCAGCAATTGGTATAGTCATGATTTATGTTGACTGGCTGCTAACACCCGAAACATGTAGTGAACTTGCAGAATAATAAATAGACTGCTTTGTTTTGCATTTTTTGGACAATTATTAATAAAATAAATGAGTCTGTTTGGAACACTGATAACAGATTTAAATGCCCTGATCCCAAATGCTTAACTCGTGGTCAGACACACAAAGCTTGTCTTGTGTTTGGAGCAGGACTGTTGTGGCCCTTTATTTTTACTTGTTTTCCCCCAATTCGTGACAGAAGTGTAACAGGCAATATGTGCGTTTCTGACACTCATTATTGCGGGATAAATCAGCGTGTATGATGCAGATTAAATATTAGCAGTCGAACATATAGGGGTGCCGTTCTGAAGGCACAAGGAAGAAGTGGGATGTGAAGACAATCGTTACTGAAAGATCTGATGTCCTCACAGAGGCGTTGATGAAGATACAGGTCTTCTGGGGTGTAACGCCGTGTAGATTGGTAAGTAATTGCCGTCGTTTCGGTGAAGCGCATTACCGCCATCTTCAGGGTCAATTAGCCAACATGGCGTAACATCTAAGAAGAATTGAATTTTCAACATCGACGATTCAGAAGAGCGCTTTGCCACCATCTTCAGGGTCTATCATTCCAAAAATAGTGTCAATACATGAAGATGGGGGCAGTGCGCTCTTTCGAGACGTCGGTGAATATTAACAAATCATCACGGCGCATAACGTCAAAAGATTGGGAGTTTTTTATATTTAATCAAGAAATAATCTGTGGATTTATCACCTTATTCAAACAAATATGGATACAAATATGAGAAAACACCGAATTGTGGCCTTCTCTCACATATAGGATGAATTCGGATGCGTGTCTTTCTTTGTCTTCGCCGTCGGCATAGGACTGTCGCAGTCGAATCCACGTTCGCGGTGGCGAAACGTGGCGCCAGATGGTCTCCGTCACTGCTTGCATTGGATCGTCTTCAGTTGACCGCGTTTTCTCTCTTGTCTGTGTGACTGATTTGGTCTAGCCTAGTTCGACGTTTGCACACCCCTTGTTTTGGGACACACTGTATTCAATTTGCCAGGGGATTCATACGATTCAATAAATTAATTTGAAGTGCTCTTTGTTTTTACTTTCGGCAGTGTCTTCAAAGGACGTTCGGTGTACAGGAACCCGTTCGACTAGCTATGTAAGAAAGCATTTTGCTGTCAAGCGAAACGATGTAAAGAACAGGGGTCCTTGTCCCGTCTCAGTACATTCTTATTCATTTTCGCAGAACTGAAGCTATAAGTCACGTTTGTGGTTTGGTCACTTTGCTCAGAATAATTGACATCGCTAAGTAAGGAGTAAACAGTTCAGACTCATACACAGACCAGAATTCAACCTTCTGCTGGTGTGACTGAATCTTAATGTGGCAAGTGTCTACTGATAAGAAGAATGTGGAAAGGTGCCTCCAAACAGTAAGCTACACGAAGAATATGACGCTCATAGGGCCGTGTATCGTAATATTACTTCTATAGTAAAATCAACTAGATGCACCAGTGTATCAAATTTATCTTATTTTGGAAATGATACTCTACATGTATCGGACGGTCTTTCCGTCCATCATCAGGAGTTCAAGACTGTACATACATGGTACAGCAACAGGCATTTGTCAAACAGATATTGGGGTACGAGATGGAACTGCAGTTCCATCTCGTACCCGCTAGCAAGCAGACAGCAGTATCTGTTTGACAAATGCCTGTTGCTGTATCTACAGTCTTGAACACCTGATGATGGACGGAAAGACCGTCCGAAACATGTACAGTCTCATTTCCAAAATAAAATAAATTTGATACACTGGTGCATCTGGTTAGTTTTACTATAAAAACTACACAAAGAATTTTTTAAGAGTCTGTCGAGATCTTGCACACGTCGGTTGACTTGAAGTCCATTTACTGCAGATTCATCGTACAAATCGGTTCCTCACAGAACTGAACAGCAACTGCATAACATCATAAAATATCGTACTTAAGATGAGGAATACGTACATATGTGTACGTTTGTACGACAATTTGAAGCACCTCGAAGAAACTTGTTCTGTGTTAGAATGTATCAGAGATGTTGCTGGACGCCACCAAAAAGTAAGAAGCGATGGAACTGTGAAACATGTGGAGGAGGCAGTTCAAACACGTCCAAGCAAATCAATTTCTGTAACAACAACAAAACTGAAGCTGTTCTGTGTTACTTCTTTGCACTAAGTACACGACACGCTGGTACTGGAACAAAAAAAAAATTGCATCATGACCACCGTCTGTACTACAGTGCAGGATATCATCTGCGCAACTAATGTTGTCAAATTACACTCCCAGCATTGACTGCTTTACGCAAGCGTACCTACTTCGTAACAAATGGCCATGCTGGAAAAAAAGAAAGGGAGAAAGAAAGAAGGGAGAAAGGCGAGAAAATTGTATGTCTTAAGGAAACTGTAGATTTAATAGGTATTTAAAATTTTTATTTGAAACACTTTTCGATGTGGTGAATATTTAAAACAGAAATAAAAAAATACTGGCCGAATTTATTACAGGGTCACGGGTTTCAAAACAACAAGTGTTTCTCCGAAACGTAATGAAATAAATTAATCCCGTCTATTTGTTTTAATTTGTGCTGTTTAAGAAAATACGGAACGTTACGTTAATAGGCAGTTGAGATAATTTCTAATACCGATAATTTAAATTTTGTTGAAAATATTTTGAAAGGTATAGTTCTGCACAGGGCCTAGTGTTTAATCAGAAATTCAAGACGGCAGGAAAGTCAGTGACAGCGTAGCTGCAGATAATTAAGATTTTTACTCTTGTGTCAATAGATAGTCATTTGGTTTTGCAAAATTTCGTCTTGTTTGTTTGCTTAGCGTAAGGCCTTGCACGCAATTCACCGTGGCCGCAGGTTCACAGAGCACACCGTGTGACGGCAGCGACTTCGGCGGCGCGGCTGCTTTTAGTTGTGTCACGTTAAGAGATTTCAATATAAAGTGGTTGACATGTGAAGAACACAAAAAGTGGCGCTCCCGAGATGGCGCTCAGTGAGAAATTCCTAGCGTATTAGGTGTTACTGTTTTAGAGTCTCCCTCACCTTTCGACCTTTCTCTTACAAGTCACCCCCCCCCCCCTACCCTACACGATTTCAAAGTAGCGGACTCATCTCTTGCAAGCTTCCTCTGCGGTCGAAACTCAAAAGCCATCGCCAGCAGCGCGGACAAATTGCCATATACTCACCCACTCACTCCACACTACTTCTTGAGAATCTACTCATCCTTCCATTCCATCTATGGCGCTACAGCCCCTTCTGGGCCCTGGCCTCCCTCGGAAGACGCCTCCATTCTTCTCTGTCTTCTGCTCGTCTCATCTACCCTCTTACTCCTAGGATCTGCGGTGTGTCCCTCCAGACGACGTCCTCCCATCTTGCTCTTGTTTTCCCACTGGCCTTGCGTTATGAAATTTCCCATTAAGAACCTTTTTTGGGGTCGTTTCATCTTCCAGTCTTATAATATGACCCGCCCATCCTAAACCATCCTTCAGCTACGTAAGGAATTCCGCATCTTCTACGAAACACACATGTTCACCGCTTTATTTACAAGGCTCCATCCGGAAGCAGCGGTATCTAACTCTTCAACTGCCACCTTGCTTGAAATAATGCGAAATGCCACCTTGATGCAACAAGGTAATTTTATTGATGTATTCTCAGCTCCACATGTTTCGGGCGCATACGCCCATCATCAGGAGCATTAGATGTTGAGTTGCAGCATATGGTTTTCTGCATTGTAGAGAATGAGAATATGAAGTGTGTGTGTGTAGTGGCTGTACGCCGTGTTATATAGGTGTTTATCAGTGCGGTCTATGGAGTATTGTACAGGTCTGTTTGTGTGGGGACTGGAAGTTTGTGCGCACCTGGTTGTGGGAGGGG
>Ga0131853_10003475_pt1 | contig 28249 bp, 22 predicted proteins | sample TergutLab28metaG_FD_92764 | JGI IMG/M metagenome (GOLD analysis project Ga0131853, IMG submission 92764) | Labiotermes labralis P1 segment gut microbial communities from Petit-Saut dam, French Guiana - Lab288 P1 (version 2) (version 2) | ecosystem: Host-associated > Arthropoda: Insects >...
AAAGCGGGGTATTTGTTCTTCTCTGACTACCATCAAAAGGCAGTCAGCAAGTCTATTGCGTAAACCATGGAACCGCCGTGTACCGAACGGTACGCACGGTGGTGTGGGAGGTCGGCTGGGCTATTAATGCCCAGCCTCCTACCCGATTATGGCATTAAATATCTATACTACAATTGCTATCGCCTGCATAGATAACAAAGCATGATACAAACCAGTAAATCATCCCTATGAAACCGGTTTTGATGCTGCCTTGAAGGCGGTGCGGGCGGTTGCGGTATTGTTTCGTGAATTGGCGGCATTAACTCGGGGTGAATTGGTAGTACGGATGCATGAGCGCAGTCTGGCCGGCCGCAATGGGTAGGTTTTTCTTCTATATCTGCCGGGTTTGGTGCCGGGAATTGAACAGTTGTGACTTCATCGGCTATATTGACGGGGATTTCCTTGTCATCCTCGGCGATGGTATCCTCTTTTACACCCGGTGCAACTTCAACCACAATATCTTCTTCTGCCGCCAGTGGGAAATTATTCAACTCCCAAAATTCGGTTATATTTTCTGTTCGCGGTATGAGGACGGGGGCTATGGTTGGTGCTGCCGCTGGGCTACCGCTGCAGCGGCTTCGCAAATGTTCCCAAGTCAACGGGCCCACTATACCGTCTGGTGTAAGGCCATGTGCCCGTTGGTAGCTTACCACCGCAGTATGAGTAATTGGGCCAAAAGAGCCGTCAGTAGCAAGACCAGACCCGTGGACACGGTTTAGGCAGGTTTGAATTTGCTGTACATAGTCGTTCCTATCGCCTTGGCGGATTAAGGTGCCCGGATAAGCGCCCATGGCTCCGGCTGCTGTGCCGCTATCGGTATTGCAGGCTGAAGCCAGTGCGCCCCATGTCAAAGGCCCTACAATTCCGTCAGGGTTTAACCCACGCGATTGCTGGAAGTTTCTTACTGCTGCAAATGTTAACGGCCCGAAAGTACCGTCTGTTGCAAGTCCCGCATTTTGGACACGGTTTAGGCATGTTTGGATTTGCCGTACATAGTCGTTTCTATCGCCTTGGCGTATAAGGAAGCCTGGGTATGCGCCCATGGCCCCTCCGCCGCTGCCATAGCAGGCCGGCATTAACGCACCCCAGGTGAGCGGCCCTACAACACCGTCTGGGTTGAGCCCGCGGGAACGTTGGAAATTCATAACCGCATTTTGTGTTAACGGGCCAAAAATACCGTCGGCTGTTAGCCCTGCATTGTTTACAGAGTTAAGACAACGCTGGATACGCTGGACATCATCACCCCTTGCGCCAACGCGAATTGGCTGGCCAGGGTAGGGTGGAATCCCGCCTGGTGGCGGAGGCGGCGGCGGAGGAGGTGGGACAACAATGCCGCCCCCGCCTCCCGGGATGTCAACATTGTCGCGTATACCCCAATAAACTTCGTACAATCTCCGCCAGGTTAGCGGGCCTATAACGCCATCCGGGTTGAGCCCGAACAGCCGCTGGAATTCCCGTACGGCGGCGGTGAAATTGGGTCCAAAGTTGCTGTCTTGCACAACGGAAGGTACATCATGGTAAAATTCCGAAATAAAATTCATAATATATTGTGCTTGCCCAACCAGTGTGCCGCGAGAACCTTGACGGATAATATCAGTAGGCGGTGTGCGCCCAATACCCACTATAATTCCTTCGCTTGTAAGCTCGCCCAGCCGTGTGACGGCAGAGAAAGCGCGGGAAATGTTAAACCAGGTGGTGCGGTTTACAACGCCGTTTGGTGCTACGCTGCTAAGCGACGGAATGCCCTGGAATGCCCGTACGGCGGCCTCGGTTTGCGGGCCATACACGCCGTTGACTACAATTTGCGGAATTACCGGGAAGTTTACACGAATCCTGTTTAACCAGCGTTGAAGGGCGGCCACCTCTGGCCCAGACATGCCTTGGCTTAGGGTAAACCCTGGGAAGCTTTCCTGCACGCCGCCGATGTTGTCTGTTTCTACAATTTGAATATCGTTGGGGTAGAAGCGGCGTAAAATTTGCAATGCGTTTAGACCTTGCTGTGCCAAAGTTACGGTACTCCACTGCCATAGACCCGGACAGTGAACACGCCGTCCGTCGCAATATTCTGCGAAGAATGGCTCTAAGAAGCCTTCGCGGCGTATAAAACGGTTGAAAATGCGGTCTACCATTTCATCTATGCTGCGGAAGATTTGCCCGTTCTCTACAAACATCTGGTCGAACTGGGTACTGTTTGTGATGTCAAAACTGTGACCGCGTACACGGTACCACTCGGTAAAAATACGGTTTAGCGTAAAGGAAATGATGCAATAAATGTTTGCTTCCAGCGACGCCGGCGGCCATGTAGAAAAAATTTCGTGGCTGGCAGAATTTTTGATGTAATACGTAAAAGGTACGCGTACATTGCGTGCATTTGGGTTGTCTGGCCGCCCCAAATGAACAGTAATAAATTCCGGGATAATAACTTCGCTAAGTACTCTTTCTCTGAGGTTTGCTGGCATTGGCGGTGGCCCTTCCATGTGGCGTGCTTCAACCGGTGCAACCAGGTTATGCGGTGGTGTGTAATACTCGCTAACTTGCCCCTCTTCTAGCTGTGGAAGCATATCTATGGGAAGTACGCTGGTTTCTGTGTCCAAAATTTCTACCCCATGGATGATTGCCGTCGCAAAACCTTTGGCCTCGGCCTTCACATCGCATATGGAGTAGGGGACACCATTGTACTCTGGGTCGAGGGTTAGCTCGACTGCAGGTGCTTCCAGCGGGACAACTTCTGCAGTCCCGTTTTCGTCTGTTACTAGCTCGTAGAGAATGTTATCACCGTTAAATATGGTGACTCTTGCATTCGGTACAGGCATTGCCCCATTTGCGGCAATTGTTAAAACTTCCAAAAAACCTGTTCCCATAGGTAACCTCCCGACACTGGAAAGCAGCTCCGCTGCGTGTTTCTAGTCGAAAAAGCGTTTTCGACTGACGGAGTACTTTCTTATAGAATAAAAATAGGGGTGTCTAAATAGTTAGACACTCCCCATATAATATGCGCAGGTGCGGGTGTTGGTTACATTTGTACAAGAAGTCTATTTACTTTAAGTTGTTAACGCATCAATTATACGCTGATATAATCCGCTGGCATCGTTGCGCCAGTTGGTTTGTATCAGCCTTGCTTGTTCACGGGTATCGACAGACACAGACAATTCCAAAAGTACGCGCCTATCATCGTACACGCCGCATTTCACTTGGAATCCGTCATTTTCTACATTAGTGAAATAGTTTGCAGTTATTTCGTAGTCTTTTATAACTTTGCCGCGGTTTTCTTCTACATATTGGTTAATTAAGACACGTATAGTACGCGGAATGTGGTTTGCAAAGTATTCCAAGTTAACAAGGCCGTTATCGGTTACGGCGTAGCGTGTTGTGTTCGCATCCTGGGCGTTTTCTTGGGTAGACTCTAATAGACCTTGCTCTAACATGCTGGACAAAGTTTCTTCCAAGGTGAAATAATCCATAATATCTTTTGATAAAACAAAATCTGTAATTTGCGCCCTGGACATGGATACTTCCATGCGGTTGATTAGGTACAAAATCAACAGTTTTTTTTCTACGTCTTTATATTCTATAGAAAGAGCCATTTGCTTACGGCCTCCTGCGTACAGAATACACGCGCCCGTCGGGGATGAATACTTGGTTAGAAATAAGCGCGACTTCACTGCCCGGCGCAATGTGGTCGTTGCCGTTAACAAAATATCCAATGCCTTCTCTAATGCTGCCTACGGAGTCTAAAGTAATAAATATCGTATAGCGGTCTTCGGATACCACAAGGCTGGCAGTGCCGTCTGCATGATGCAAATAGTTCATGAACGGCACAATTTCGATGTCAACTACTGTACCCAGCGGGTGTTGGGCATGGTTACGAAACATGACATCGCCTATGTTAACCGCATTAACATTAAAATGTCTAAGCCCTGCCCCCTGTATTATAACTTCCATGGGGTCGTTTGGGTTGAAAATTTGCCCCAGACGGTCAGACGTTCTGGTATACACAAAACCTACAAGTAAAACGACTACGGCCACAATCAAAATAATATCGATAATGCTGGCTTTTCCTTTAATTCTCCCGTTTTTATCAATCACTTCTAATTCCATTCCTTTCAGTCGGGCATAGCCCTCCTTGCGGAAGGCATGAATAATTTAGGGAAAGAAGCTGAGGTTCGCTTCTTTCACATTTTACTCCTAATCTAAGAAATCGACATTGGTAATAAGTGCGCGCCCCGCGAAATGCTTAGAACGTACATAAATATCACGGTTTACTGCGATGCGGAACTGGTTTACTTCCGTTTGAAAGTCGCTGACATTGGCCCATGCCTGTACAACAATGTATGTGAACTCGCGCCCTTCTACCGGGGTGCGCCTAATAATATTGTTGGCTTCGTCAGGAACATCTTGCAAAAACGGTAACCCATATGTGCGTACAATGGTGCCAATTTCAAGGCTATGGATGCCGTCAAACACTGTGGCTCCCGGCTCTATTTGACTATAAAAACCCGTTGGATGCTCGCGAAGTTCTATAGTAAATTGGATTTGCCTGCCTGTTTCTGCAATTGCCTGCTGCGGCATAGAAAATAAATATGCCCCGTAAACGATTGCAACAAAGATAATGACCAGTATCACATCGAAAATATTGATCACCTTGAATAAACGATATTTTTTCATTTACATTCTACCTTTCTATTTTTATTCCTTTCAGTCGGGCAAAGCCCTCCTTGCGGAACGCACAAATAATCGGATGAAAGAAGCTAAAGTTCGCTTCTTTCATATTTATAAATGGGACATGCCTAATAATTCCCGGTATACATTTTCTGTGGCTACTGTCATGCACTCGGCGGTAAACTGTTCGGCATAACGTAGCTTGGCACCTTCGGACAGCTTATTGTACAAACCTTTGTCGTCCTTTAATCTTGTTATGGCATCATCAAATGCCTCTGGGCTGCAAGTAGGAACCAAAAGTCCGTTTAGGCCATCTTCAATGACATAGGGGTTGCCGCTAAAATCGGTTACTATTGCAGGTTTACCCGCTCTCATACCAAACAGCAGCGACAAAGATGTTGCCTCGGAAACATAAGAAGCGTTTACTTGTACATCCATTATTGCCACTATTTCGTCAACTTCTTCAATAAAGCCCAACATACGCACGTTGGTTAGCTGTTCTTTTTCTATGCGGGATTTGAGTTCGTTTTCATATTCGCCGTCACCTGCAAAAAGTATAATTACGTTAAACGGCAGTTCTCTGGCAGCGTCTAATATATAGTCATGTCCCTTTATTTTGCTAAGCCGCGCGATATATGCGACAACAAAGGCATTTTGTGGAATGTCGTATTTGTCGCGTAATGTTGCAATTTCTTCGGGCAAAAATTCCCGCGTGCGGGGCACTCCGTTTAGAATAACGCGTATTTTTTTTTCGGATGCGCCCATATCTAGTAAAACATCTTTTGCCGCAGAGGAGACGGCAATCATTCTATCGCTATAGGTATTGCTTATCATTCCCGACAAAAGCTTTACAGGGAACTTTTTGCGCCATTTGGGCACAGGATATGCGCTGTGCATGGTGTGTACAATTTTGCAACGCCCATAACGGCGTGCCGCAATCCTGCCGGAAAGTGATGCGTGAGTGTGTACGATATCTGGCTTTATCACCTTTAATTTGCGGCGTATAGCCCTAACCCCTGCCCAAGAAAACGACCGCGCATCAATATGCGGAACTTCGTGGTACGGGATATGCTTGCTTTTTAAAATGGGAGCAAGGCGGGAATTTTCGGGCAGTATTACTTCTGCTTTGAAGCTTTTGTCCAAGGTGTCCAGCAAGGTTAACATGTGATGCCCTGCGCCGCCAATGTTGGAATCTGTAATAATGTGCAATACTTTAGCCATTGAGGAGCCCTACTTTATTTGATTTTATGTCGGGTCTATAGGCCCTTGTAAATGCGAGTCCAAGGCCGATAAACAGGTAGAAAATAAGCACAACTCTGTAATTGAAAAATGTGTAATCGAACATACTTTGCACTAAAAAGCCAATCATGCCTACGATTATGGCGGCGGACATGATTTTTAAACGAAACTCCTTCGTGTGTCGCAAGAAATGCACCATGGCTCTAAAAAAGCAAGCCAAAATGCATATGAATACAAAAAAACCGCCCACGCCAATTTCCACCAGCATTTGCAGATACAAGTTGTGAGAATGACGGGTGCCTGCCGCCGCCAATGCATAATATGGGTAAACGATATGATATGCTTCCAGACCCTGCCCTACCCCGGAAAGCCAAAAGTCTTGGATAATACGTATAGACCCCTGCCAAATGGACATGCGGAATGTAGTGGACGTATCGGAAAGATTTACAATGCTTAGCAGGCGATTCATAATGGCTTGCGGCAATAAAAACGGCAACACTGGCACAAAGCCAAAGAGAAGGATTAACAAGCGTTTTTCTATAATTAATATGAAAACAAAAACCGCCAAAGCCAAGGCCACGTAAGACCCGCGCGAAAGTGTTAGCAGTAAATTAACCAGCAACAGCCCGGTTGCGCAAAACGCACAAAACTTTAAAAATCTATTCTTAAAAAACACAATGCAGGCTGCAGTTATAGGGATAATTAATAGCAAATAGGTAGCATAAACATTGGGGTTATCAAAGGAAGAAAATACTCTAAAGTTTTCACCGGCAAATAACTCGGAGTCTATCCAGGTGGCATCGCTTACGTACCCTGCAAAAACTTGATATATACCATAAAGCCCTGCAAAAGACGCGCTAACTACAAAAATTAATATAAAAAAGTCCACACTTTTTTTGCTGCTAGCAATGGCCATAACCGCCTGTGCAGACATCATAAATATAGAGGTCAAGAGTACAATTTGAATACTGGCGCGTGGCGTAAAAGACATAATCGATACAATCGCAGAAAGTACAATAAAAATAAGTAAAAAAACTGTCGTACTATCGATAACAAACGGGCGGCTTAGCAATATCAAAAATAAGATTGGCAGAAGCATAAAAGCCAGCATCATTGTGGGCAGGAACGGCGTGGCAAACAAAACAGCCGCAATACCAACTGCCGGAAAGGCAAACAGTGCCCACATGCTAAATGTGTTTGCCGGATTTTTTCCTGATTCATGTGGGATTGGCACGTTAACGCCTTCACAAAGGTTGCTGATAAGCCATGAGCCGGAAAATAGCCGCTGTATCACTGTATTCAAATGTGGCGGTGCGGTTAGTGGCTTGGGTAAGCCGTTCAGCAATTTATTTGCAATGGCAGCAAAAAAGCTGCGGCGAATGCTGTCTTCCAACGGTGCGGGGTCACCAACAAATGCCTTGGCAATAAAACTATCGGCGCAAATATTTTTGATAAAGTTAAGCATAGCCGTAAACCCACGGAAGAACATACTGCCATCCATCCAACGGAATACAACTGCAAAAACCGTTAGAAACTTAGTTGACAATTTGATACCTTCCTTTAACCATTAACCACACATCTGTATTTGCTAAAAAACCACGTCCATCCGACCTTGGCACAAGCAAAAGATGGTTTGTTGGGATACGTTCGCCATTTACAACATCACGGCCGTCGGTTATATCAACCATACCGTCGGGGCCTGTTACGGCGGTAGCCTGTCCGGCTCTTAGAATAAATTCTACACCTTCCTCGGCAACAAATGTGCTACCGGCCGGGATAAGCAATATTTGGAATGGTACAACTTCCGCAAAAGCGAAGTCCTGATACCCGGGAACAACTGCCGCCGCTGCTCTAAGCAAATCGCCGTAAATTGTTTCAAAATGCTGAATAAATTCACCAAACAGCGCATCACGGTCTGCCGCCGACAATTGCCCGCCACCCGTGGTGGAAGCAGTGCCGGGGGCAATATTGTTGATGGCAATGCGTAGCTGGTTAATTTCGGAAGAAAGCTGTGTTATCCTGCTTTCTACAAAGCTGCGCGTAACAAGCGGGTCGCTGGCATCGCCGGGCTGTGCAATTGCAGGCACAAAATATACCGCCGCAAATGCTACAGCAAGCATCGCTATAATAGTTAAAGTTTTCACGGTCTTTTTGGTTCTCGTTTTCATTACTGTTCCTCTTTTCTAAATTTGTTCCTTTCAGTCGGGCAAAGCCCTTCTCGCAAGCTTTGCTTGCTGGCCAGGTGGCCCGATGCTATCGCATCGCCGGCTTCGCCGGTGTATACCTCCTTGCTGGCGCACAGTGAGCGAAGTGAACGCTTCCCGTGCGCGGAAGGCAGAAATATTTTGATAAAAATAAGGAAGTTCACCTTTTTTTCATCTTTAAAATATCTCTTTCAAAAGCGTTTCCATTTCATTTGCCGTGCAAGCCTTATTTACGCGCCGTCTAATATCTGCCGACCCATACATACCCTTTGTGTACCAAGAAATATGCTTGCGCATTTCTTCGATGCGTGCTGTGGGGTGGGCCGCCACTGCGTGTAAATGCTTGATGGCTGTTTCAATAATTTGTTCATGTGTTGGTGGCAGAGGCATTTCCCCTGTCTGAATATATTCAAGCGTTCGTGAAAATAACCATGGATTACCCATTACGCCACGTGCAATCATAAGCCCGTCGCAGCCGGAATCTTGTAAGCATTGAGCGGCTTCCTCCGGCGAAAAAATATCACCATTGCCTATAACAGGTATGCTTACGGCCTGTTTTACAGCTTTTATAGAATCCCAGTCCGCTTTGCCAGAATAATATTGGTCACGGGTACGGCCATGTACCGTTATTGCAGCCGCACCGGACTCTTGCGCTACTTTGGCCATTTCTACCGCGTTAGCTGTAGCGGACGTAAAACCTTTCCGGATTTTTACCGTAACCGGGCGATGTGATGCTTTTGCTGCACTTTCAATCATTTGCCCTGCCAATATGGGGTTTTGCATAAGTGCTGCGCCTTCGCCATTTTTAACTATTTTTGGCATGGGGCAACCCATATTAATATCTACAATATCGTAGGCGATAGTCGGGAAGTCGGCATCTATGCGCTTTACCGCTTCTGCCAAAATGTCCGGCTCGTGCCCAAAAAATTGTATAGACCACGGGCGTATATGGCTGTAGTTCTCCATAAGACGAATAGTGTTTTTATTGCCATACACTATACTTTTGGCGCTAACCATTTCAGACACGGTAAGCCCCGCGCCATGCTGCCATACGATGTCACGAAAAAAAATATCCGTAACACCTGCCATTGGTGCCATAATTAAATTGTTCCTAAGCGTAATATTTCCCAGCTGCATGTTATTCATTTATACCATTTCTAAGATTATGTCACAAGATAAGTTTTAACATTTCCCAAGCGAAAAAGCAAGTTAATTTACTTTTCTTAAAATTATTGACACAAACCAAAGAACGTAGTACCCTGCTGGTAGTAGCTTATTGTTTTGAAAAAAAGGAGTGTTAGTAATGGAAAAAGTGAGACCAACACTGGTTATTTTGGCCGCAGGGCTGGGCAGCCGTTATGGCGGGGGTGGCCTAAAGCAAGTTGCGCCTGTAGACGATGAAGGGCAAATTATAATCGATTATTCTGTGTATGATGCGTACCGCGCAGGGTTTAAAGACGTAGTGTGTGTAATTAATCCGGACAGAGAAGAAGAATTTGCCGAACGTTTCAAAAATGCGGCAAAGCATATAAATATAAGCTATGCGCACCAACGTTTAGAACAGCTGCCAGAAGGGTTTGCAATCCCCGAAGGGCGCGAAAAGCCCTGGGGTACCGCGCACGCGGTGCTTAGTGCAAAAAACCACATAAAAGGCCCGTTTGCGGCTATAAATGCAGATGACTTTTATGGTGCGGGTGCATATGGTTTGCTGTACGACTTCTTACAAAACAAAGTAAGCGACACCAACCATGCAATGATAGGCTACCAAATTGAAAACACTTTAACCGAGAGCGGTTATGTAGCACGTGGCGTATGTAATGTGCGGGACGGTAAGCTGATAGACATAAAGGAGACTACGCAGATTAAGCCAGCCCCGGGCGGCGCTGTGTTCACTATAGACGAAGAAAACTTTACATTCATACCCGCAGGCACTATTGTTTCTATGAGCATGTGGGGCTTTGGGCATGGGATACTTGCGGAATTTGAAAGCGGCTTTGCAGCGTTTTTAACCAATGATCTGCATGAAAATCCGCTTAAATGCGAATATTTTCTTCCGGGTGCGGTTGGTGACTTACTGACGGCCGGTAAGGCAAGCGTAGAGGTTATCCCCACTGTAGACAAGTGGTATGGTGTAACGTATTCCCAAGATATGCCGGGTGTTCAAAAAGCAATTGCACAGATGAAAGAAAATGGAGCATACCCGAAGCGGCTGTGGGTATAGGAGAGGTGTATAATAGATGATTCTTGTAACAGGCGGAGCAGGATATATTGGAAGCCACACCTGTGTGGAGCTTTTAAACGACGGTCACGAAATTGTGGTTGTAGATAATTTGTCAAACAGCCATGCAAAAGCCATCGAAAGGATTAGCCAAATTACAGGAAAGACGTTTCCGTTCTACGAAATGGATTTGTGTGATGCAGATGCTTTGGATAAAGTTTGCGCGCAGTATAAACCGGCTTGTGTCATTCATTTTGCCGGGTTAAAGGCTGTGGGTGAATCTGTGGTAATACCCGTAAAATACTATGAGAATAATATTCTCTCTACCACTACTTTACTAAAAGCCATGGAGAAGCACGGTATAAAGCAGATCATATTCTCTTCGTCTGCAACGGTTTACAACAATGCGGCAAACACAATGCCCCTGACCGAAGATTCTATAACAGGCGGCTGTACAAACCCTTATGGTTGGACAAAGTACATGAACGAGCAAATTATAAGCGATGCCGTAAACGCGAATGACGGCTGGTCTGCGGTGCTGCTTCGGTATTTCAACCCCATTGGCGCGCATGAAAGCGGCCTGATTGGCGAAGACCCACAGGGCATACCCAACAATTTGCTACCATATGTGGCACAGGTTGCTGTTGGCAAACTTGCAGAATTATCTGTCACCGGTAACGATTACGATACACCGGATGGTACCGGCGTGCGCGATTATCTTCATGTTTGCGACCTTGCTGTCGGGCATGTTGCGGCGGTTAAATACGCCAAGTCTAACCCCGGTACACACGCCATAAACTTGGGAACAGGGCAGGGTACAAGTGTTTTGCAAGTTGTAAACACATTCGAGAGGGCAAACAATATAAAAGTTCCATACCGTATTGTGGCCCGCCGCCCCGGGGATATTGCCACTTGCTATGCAGACCCGTCTAAGGCCGAAAAGCTGCTTGGCTGGCGCACGGTAAAAACTTTGGACGAAATGTGTGTTGATCTTTGGCGTTGGCAAAAAAATAACCCGAATGGGTATAATTCTTAATGATGCAAGGAATCTAACCATAATTCAAAATCGGCTCTTATTCTGTACTTCATAATATTGCATTTTAAGCTTGTGATAATTAAGCCCTTATCTGCAAGCTTTTTTATGTTACCCACAGACAGCCCCAATATGCCTGCTAAAAATGCACTCAATTTCAAGTCAAAGAAGTATTGGCTTTTTATGCTCACACGCAAAGGGCTTTTTAACATGTGCGGCTCAAAATCTTGAACATGGTAGATAATGCCGCTATAGTCAATTTCGCAACCACTTTGTTTTAACAATTGCCTGTCAAATACATATTTTTTTGCCAAGTCTTTGTCGTTGTTTGTAAACTTATCAAACAAATCCGGGGATAATTCGCTGGGTTTTACTCCCCGCATTAAAGATAATTTCCATGTAGTGTCACATTTGCTGCATTTATAAATAATCCATATGTCTGCACGTTGCTGGTTGCTGTTAATTCTAAATTTTTCGCTGCAATAGAAATTCATCTTTTTATTACACTTACTACAATGCCTGATAACTTGGGGCATGTTTTCCGGAATAATGCGCCATATCGTTTTATTGTGCTCAATCATGTACTCACCTCACATTACGCTATATTAAGTAGCATAAAGTTTGTGAGGCATTTGTACGACCTAAAAGATTTGCCAGAAAAATGATTGAGGAAATTGAATAAAGCCCTCTTGATAGCATCATGTATAATGGGCTATCAGGAGGGCTTATTACCTTGGGTAATGATTCGCTGAATAGATTTTTCGGATAAAAAATATTCGCAAGCTAACTCGCTGGTCTTGCATCCGGTTTTATATTTCGTGTAAATTTCATTGTTTCTTTTTTGCGTTTCGGTTTTTGAGTTTGTGTTGTCTCCCCAGTGTTTTCGGTTTTCGGCCTTTTTGGGGATATAGATATACTCACCATCTGTATATTTTTGTATCAACGCCAGAACATCTTTTGGAAGGATGTCCTTTGCGTTTTTATAGCGCATAGTACTCCTCCCAAAAAATGTATTTAGGGATGAGCAAAGGCTATTAATACTAATCACATTTGAAAAATTATCTTCTTAATTGGGATTAGTAAATTACACGCTTGTGCGATTTGTGCGGATAGCCTTTGCTATGCGCTTTTTGCAGGTGTGGTCATAAAGGATTGTTCCCCTTCCATAATAAATATATCTGCGCAACTATAGCACAGGACCTGCAAAACTGGAAAGATAAATTTTGATTATAAACATATTTTATTTGTTGCTTGTGCCGTTTTCTCCAATTATGCTTATTGGGGAAACCTCGAATATGCTTGGATGATTACAAAAGTATGCTATTAGCAATGCACGCCCTAGATGAAGAATAAAGTAAAACTCATATAACTAGGTTGTCAAGAATATCGGTTTGTGAAAGAATAGTGCCACAAGAGAATGTGATGCTTACTATGCGCCTCTGGTTTAAGCGGAAGTGAAATGGCACAGGATAGAAGAACACATCACTTAAGGATAGATGGTACAAATCACGAAATTTTACGCTGACGACTAACGGAAAACATACATCATGGCAAATCCCACAAATGTTCATGCTCACTTCCATCAAGTCTAATTTTATCGGAAATTGGAAATCCAAAATTTGAATAGAAAAGCCAGCCGCCAGCAATACCCATTATGACTGTAATACCCGTTATCGCTGCGTCTGCATGTTCTATGGGTTGTCTTTCTGTACCGTCAAAACGCATTTTGTACAATGCACCATCTAGTAGTAGAGGGGCACGGGTGCTAAAGTATATCCAATCATCGAACAAATGAAATGAACCCACTCCATCTTCGATTATTCTCGTCACATCTGTTCCGTCAGTACGCATTCTATAAAAATACCAATTACTGTCTATATAGTAAATCCAATTGTTGTCTACGACAAAGCGTTGGGTATTTACATCACTTATACGCGTACGCTCTGTACCATCTAGTCGGATTTTATATAATCCACCATCTGGTAATAACTCATTTCCGATAGCTACACTAGGATAAACTTGCGTTGCCAAACTGTAATATGCCCATTCGCCCACAACATTCAGGGAACCAACAATGCTATCACTTAATCTTTCACGATCTCTTCCACTCGTTCGTATTCTGTATAAGTTTTGGATGGAATTTAAGTTAGCATAATAAATCCAACCATCTACTACGTTGACAAACAGGGCATTATCATCGCTAACTCGTTCAAGTCTAGTACCATCTAGCTGCATCCGATAAATACCACCGCTATACCAAGATGGTCTTCCCGCTGGGACATCTATATGAGCATATGTTCGTGTATGATAAATCCAGTCACCTATAACATTCAGGTTGCCAATAGTACCCGCTCGGGAGTCTATCATTTGCCTATCCGTTCCATTAATACAGGTTGTAAAAATCCAGCCAGCTGCACCTGTTAATGAAACGATCCATTCTTCGTTTTGGGCTACCTGTCCCCGTGATGAAATATTGCTGGGTGTATTGCCATAGCCGAGTATGTATCCCTCCCTCTGCCATGGCCGTATTGCGAATGTTGCTACTGCTCCACCAATAACCAGCAACGCAATAATAGCAATAATAATATTTCGTTTTTTAACATACATATTTCCCAACCACACATCAAACAACCTTTCTCCAGTTTTTTGTTTGTATCGACAATTTTTTCCTTGCCTATTATACATAAAATTTGTATTAAAGCAATAACGCTTTTTTCGTTTTTCGCAAACTCACCTTCTCACGCCACGGATATTTTCACTTAGTAAGAAAGGGTATGTCTGGCTTTCCACTATACCCCATACATTTTCAAAGTCCCAACCTGTAAAGGTTTCTTTTCTCATCATTTCATGCATATATACTCCTGATGCGACCCACATGGTTGAATCACCGCTTGCCATGGGCGGCTCTATCTCTCCATAACCAAGCTTTTGTCCCGTAGTATTTATGTCAAAAAAACTGTTAACCATATCTCCTACAAATGCACCTGCTAGCCCCCCGGTAACACTATAGCTGCCTTCAGTTGAAACACTACCAATGGCATAGCAATTTTCTATAGCAACACCCTCGTAACCAAACCCTATTAAACCACCCAGAATCGCTTCAATATCACCTATTGTAAAAACCTTCCCTGTAGCATAGCTGTTTGATATACTGCCTGAATACGCTACTCCTACCAAGCCGCCCGCCATGCCTACTGCAGGGCATCCATAAACCGATACGCTTCCGGATGCAGAGCTATATCTAATTGCAGAATCTATGATATCATCCAGACTCATCATAAACCCGACTAATCCACCGCCAACAGCAGTGCTTTCCATATCTTCGCTTGTGATACTAGCAGAGACGTTGCCATAGGCTTTGCAGTTCATAATTGTACCGTTATTTTGAGAACCTGCCAGACCTCCTGCAACAGGAGAATGACCTGTCGCAGAAACATTTCCTGTTGCATAACTATTTATGATGTCTCCAACGCCTACACTGCCTACTAATCCACCTGCTTCAACTGTAGCATTTCCGTTAGCTGAAACGTTACCTGCTGCTTGACTGTGTGCGATTGTGTTATCATTATCCTGGCCTATTGCCATACGCCCTACCAAGCCGCCACTGAAAGCGGCGCTATCGCTTGTATAACTTCCTGTCGCATAAGCAGAAACGTTGCTATAAGCTTTGCTGTTTGTTATAGAACTGGCAATTTGCGTACCTACTAAACCACCTGCCCGAGAACTATATCCTGTTACCGTAATATCTCCGTGGGCGATACTGTTTGATATGAGAGCATTGTGTGAAATTCTGCCTACTAGCCCACCGACACTTAGTTGGCCAACCCTGGACGTTATAACAGCATAAATGTAAACGTCTGCCTCACAATGAACAACAGACCCCCAATACATATTGCCAACTATTCCGCCAACACCGGCAAAATCCCTGTTAGTCTCTACTCGGATAACACCGGAAACAGAGCAGTTTGCAATAATGCTTTCGTAAGAAAGGCCCGCCAAAATTCCGATGCTCACACCACCGGCAATGCTTCTTCCTTCAGCAACTTCTACATGTAGGTTTCTGATTTCGGCATTCATTATATATCCGAATAGCCCAATATGCGGCTCGCTTGTGCGGTTAATCCACAGGCCGGAAATAGTATGTCCTGCGCCGTCAAAAGCACCCGAAAAAGGCAGATGCATATGCCGGCCAATATGTTGCCAACCCGCACCATTGTTATATCCGGGGCCATTTGTGCTCAAAAAATCGGTTAAATCGATATCATTTTCTAATCTAAAATGCACTCCTTTGAAACTGGTACCGCTATTAACCATTGCTGACAAACTTGCCAAGTCATCTGCAGTTTTTATTAGATAAGGGCTGCTTGCCGTGCCCCTGCCGGTAAAAGATACGCTTGCCCGTAGCCTATTAGGGATAAAGCTGGTATTGTGTCCGCGGTTTTGCCATAAAGTAAGCCCTAACAAACAAATGGATGATGCTAACATGAGCAGTAATATTTTCTGCCTCATGGAACTTGAAGCTTTATTCGGTTCTTTTTTCTCATGCATAAATGATTTCATTCCCTCTCCTGTGCTTGAATACATAAAATATCATTATTTTATCCGGATAATGATAAAATTTGTGCAAAATACACCCCTATTTTGGTTGCAATAATGATAAAATTATGATAAAGTATGTCAAAACCAATGTAAAGGATGTTAGACGATGCAAATACGCCCCATTTCCGACCTAAGAAACAGATTTTCAGAAATCGAAAAGATTGTTAGTGATGGCAATCCGGTTTACCTTACCAGAAATGGCCATGGTACAATGGTTGTTATCAGCCTTGAGCAATACGCACTGCTTACGAATACTTCGGAAGCAGAGGGTTCCGACAAAGAAACCCCGCCCCATGACGTAGTATTCCAAGGTGTTAAAAAGGTGACGACAACGGTAAAGCGAGGTAAAGGTAAGTAAGGCTGTTACCAAGCTGCATGCAAAACTGCGCCAATGCTTCCAAATATGGATAAATTGGCGCTTTGGTTTGCATGCGTTTTGGTTTTGTTGATAACCACCAGCTTGTCTCCGGTATAATAATTAACAAGCCCTGCGGCAGGGTACACCAGCAAAGATGTTCCTCCGATAATTAGCATATCCGCGTCTGTTATATGTTTGATTGCATTGCTTATGGTCGTTTGGTTAAGGCCTTCTTCGTATAATACGACGTCTGGTTTGACAATTCCCCCGCATGTTGTGCAAAGCGGTATCTCTTGGGACTGCAAGATAAAATCCAAGAGGTGAGACGCGTTGCAATTCATGCAAAAATTACGATGTATCGCCCCATGCAGCTCTATCACGTTGGTGCTGCCGGCGGCTTGGTGTAACCCGTCTATATTTTGGGTTATGATGGCTTTTAATTTGCCCTCCTGTTCCATTTTGGCTAAAGCGGCATGGGCCAAATTGGGTTTGGCATCTACATGTACCATTTTATCGCGGTAAAAACGATAGAATTCACTTGTTTGCGCCCTAAAAAAACGATGCGAAAGTATCGTTTCCGGGGGGTGTTTGTACATACTATTATACAACCCGTCTGTGCTGCGGAAATCGGGGATGCCGCTTTCTGTAGAAACGCCTGCGCCGCCAAAAAATACGATGTTGTTGCTGTCTGCAATGTAGTTTTTGAGTTTGGTTATGTTATCCCTCATGCTTTCCTCCTAAAAAAGTTCATCAAGAAGATTGAAGTAACGTACTTTCTCTTCGTCGGGCTCAAGACCCAATTCCCCAAAAAATAAATCCTTATATTTCAGATATTCCTTTTCGCTGTACAAGCCATATTTTGAATATTTTTTTCGAAGCGCGCGATTGCATGTTGCAATATCCTGCCAACGGTCTGCAACCCCGCCGTAACCCCAATCAATTAACCCTGTAACGCCGCGGCCTGAAACAAATATGTTAGGAAAACTGAAATCGCCATGAGAAAATACCAAATCTTCTTTTGGGCGGTTTTGCTCAAGATAGTTAAACAAATCGTATATGCTAGAGAATCCTTGGGGGCCAAGTGTTTCGGGTTCAAAATTTTCTATGTCCACAAGATTATTTTCTATAAAATATTGGGCCTGCACTAATTTTTCTGCAACGGTATTTTTACATGGGCATTTTGTAATATCAATTTGCCACATCATTTTTAGGCCGCTTACCAACGCCCTAACCGTATCTTCCATATTTTCTAAGCTATTACCTGTACATACCATATCCCCGGGCATTTTTGACATGAGCAAAAAGCTGTAGCCATACTGTGTTTCAGCTTCAATAATTGCCGGAACAGGAAGTTTGCCATCAAGCCAGTTGAGCAATTTAACCTCATGCCTAGAAGAACGGGATGTTTCTTCAATTTTCAAAACCATTTTATCAAAAAGCAATACCGTTGAATTGGACTTGCCTACGCTATCGCACTTCTATTCCAGGCCTTCGATTTTGTTCGATATTCGCCTAGGCAGTTGAGCTAAATCAAACATAATTTGTTCATCCTTGTTTAAAAATCTTTGCAACTTCCATCACCAAAATAGAAGCCAAAGCAAGCCCCGCGGCAAGCCCAAAGTGGGTAAGGCCAAAATTTGCGGGGATGTGAAACACCGCACGAAACATTGGCAGTATCGTCATCCCATAAAGCCCAAAACAAATGGCGACTGCAATGGCTACATATGGGTTGCTTCGCAGCCCCAGTTTTAAAATAGTCTGGCTATTTGAACGGGCCGAAAATGTTTGTAGTGTTCTTGCCAAGATGATAGTTGTAAATGCCATAGCACCCCCCAAAGCAGGCGAAAACCAAGTTATGCCCGCATATTGTGACGCTATTGCAACGATACCAATAATAATGCCACGTTTTACAACGCTAGTAAATAGCCCGCCGCCAAATATTCCTTCGTTCATATCGCGCGGGGGGCGGTTCATGATAGATGGCTCGCCTTTTTCTAGCCCAAGCGCAATTGCGGGAATAGAGTCGTTAACCAGGTTGATAAACAGGATTTGCAAGGCCGTAAGCGGGCTGTCCCACCCCATGGCAAATGCGAATAAAATAGCGATGATGGCCGCCAAATTGCCGGAAAACAGGTATCCAACCACCTTCTTTATATTGTCGAAAATAGTGCGGCCAATGGCAACGGCGGTTACAATAGAAACGAAGTTGTCGTCTGTAAGAACCATTGCGGCTGCACTTTTTGAAACTTCCGTACCGCTACCCATGGCAACGCCAATGTCTGCTTGCTTTAGGGATGGTGCATCGTTTACGCCGTCCCCTGTCATGGCTGTAATCATGCCTTTCTTTTGCCAGGCCTTTACAATGGCAATTTTATTTTCGGGCGAAACCCTGGCGTATACAGCAATGCGGGGCAGTTTCTCGTCAAGCTCATCTTCTGTCATGGCATCCAGCTCCATGCCTGTTACGGCAATGTCGCCTTCTTCGATAATGCCGATTTCATTTGCTATGGCGTAGGCGGTGTTTTTATGGTCGCCGGTTATCATCACTGTCTTGATATGGGCGGTTTTTGCTTGGACAATAGATGCGAAAACTTCTTCGCGCGGCGGGTCTATCATGGCGGTAAGGCCTATGAGGGTTAAATTGTGTTCATCTTCCAAGGACAGGGTGTTGCCGGTTTTGGTTTTTGTGGCGTAGGCCAGTACGCGCAGGGCACGGCTTCCGAATTGTTCGTTTTTCGCTTCCAATTTTGCTAGAATCTCGTGCGAAAGCGGATGCACTTCTTCGCCTATCAGAATGCTTGTACACCTGGCGAACAGGACATCTGGGGCACCCTTTGTGAACATGCGGTTTTCCGGGAAGCTATGCAAGGTGCTCATAAGCTTGCGTTCCGAATCGAACGGCAATTCTGCCAGCCGTTTATGCGCTTCCTGTATCTCCTTATGAGGCTTGTCCGATTTATCGCAAAAAGAGAGCAAAGCCGTTTCTGTTGGGTCGCCAATGGTGGCGCCGTCAGGTTTTACTATTGCATCGTTGCACAGTACCATTGCGGGCAGTAGCAATGTGTCCCCCAAAGAATCGCAACCTGGTAAGAAGTAGTCAACCACTGTCATCTTATTTTGCGTAAGCGTGCCCGTTTTGTCTGTGCAAATGACGCCTGTACTACCCAAAGCCTCTACTGCCGGTAGTTTGCGAATAATTGCGTTTTTCTCTGCCATTTTTTTTGTGCCGACGGCCAGCACTATCGTAACAATGGAGCTTAACGCCTCTGGAATAGCGGCAACGGCAACAGCTATAGCAAATAAGAACGCACTTAAAATGACATCCCGCTGTGTGCCATCGCCCCGCAATATTTGCACAGCGAATATCAATGCGCAAAGCACAATTATTCCCAGTCCAAGCTTTTTGCTGAAATCCTCCAGCCGCCGTTGCAGCGGAGTTTGTCTGTCTTGCGCGGTTTCAATTAGCGTGGCAATTTTACCAATTTCCGCATGCTTGCCGGTGGCGGTAACAAGAAATTCTCCGTGCCCGTGTACGACTATCGTACCGCTATATACCATGTTTTTACGGTCGCCTAGTGGCAGGTTGCCCTCCAAGGTATCCGTCAGTTTTAGTACTGGCTCAGATTCTCCGGTAAGTATTCCTTCATCCACTTTTAGCGCATTACACAGCATTATTCTACCGTCGGCAGGTACAAAATCGCCCGCTTCCAGCAATACAATGTCGCCTGGAACCAGTTCTTTTGCAGGGATGGTTATGGCTTCATTATCCCGCCGAACCTTTGCGATGGGTGCGCTAATTTGGCGCAAAGCCTCCAGCGAACTTTCGGCCTTCCTGGTTTGTATGACGGAAATAAGTGAATTAATCGTCAGCACTGCCAAAATAACAATGGCTTCTAGAAACTCGCCAAGTATTGCTTTTATTACCACAACAATGGCCAAAATAATCATCATCGGGTCTTTCCATGCATCCAATACCAGCTTCCATAGCGGCGTTTTTTCACTTTGGCGCAGTGCGTTTGGGCCGTGCTTGTCCAGTCTTGAAGCTGCTTCATGTTGTGACAGCCCTTGCGTAGATGTGTTTAATTTTTCGCATAAAGCCTCTTGTGACAGGTGATAATTTTCCATTGCTGATTCCATTCCTTTCAGAGGTTTTGCGTGCCCGGCTTTCTCTTTTGCTAATACAAAAAGACCTTTGCCAACCATACACATAGATAATCAACCTAAAACTGACTTGAACTTCGTCAAAAACGGCCTGAATCTGCCGGATTTTCGCATCATTCTCGTCTGTTTCAAGTGAAATTTCTATTAGTAGTATTGGCAAAGGTCTTGTTAAACATCCCAATTTCATAATTCTTTAGGAGATTGCTCTGTACGAAACGCGCGCGCAAGCGCGCTTTCCGTTGCTGAATGGGGCGCTGCCCCAAACCCCGCCGCTATAGCGGGAATGAATTCCGCTTCCGCTTCCTTCGGGAAGCGGCGTAGCCGCTTTTTCAGATGTCAATAAAGCCGATGAGTGTTTTCTCATGTGCTGACGACTTTATTATGGGTGCAGAAATCGCAACCCACAAACTACTCCCCTTTGTTGTAGGTATTATACAACGGATGTCGGAAGATGTCTAGGACGTATTCTCACTAACGAATATCACTTGCGCTGGGCATAAACCACATAACGCTGGTGGTTGTGCCTAAGCGGGTGGCATGTGAGGAGGGTAACCAAATCTCTGCCGCTTTGTATCAGCACAGTGTTAATTTGGGTTGGCAAAATAATATGCTTTTCTACCACTTCATATTTTAACATTTCATAAAAGTTGGTGAGCATAATTTCATCGCCAACCTCTAGCAAATGTATATCACGGAACATAGCCGCGGTGCTCATACCGCGATGAGCGGCAATGACTGCATTGGTGTTTATCCCGCCTACAGGCAAAGAGGTTTGCGTAAGGTGGGCCGCCCCACGCTTTAAGTTTTCGTTGCTGGCACCCAGAAATATTGGTAGTTCTACAGCCATTTTTGGTATGGATATATAGCCGATCATCTCTTCTGCAAAGCCAAATTGGCGCAGACTAAAATCCACTTGCTTATATGAAAATGGGTCCACCAAATTTTTTTGGCCGGTCTCGTATAAATTTTTATTATACTCGACCATAAGCAAGTGCAGCCAGTTTAAAGAATCGTCAACGTTCTCTGTTCCGTAATTTTGTAGATTGTAACTTTGCAGCCTGTAATTTTGTACTCTTTGCTCAAAGTCTAAAATCAGATGCCTTGCATATTGCCTGTACAGGCGCTGCTGAACATGCGGGTATAACAGTACGCCAAGCCCTGCCGCCAGAAGCAAAACCGATATAACGCCCATTTTCATTTTGCATACTTCCTTTTGGCTCGCTTATCTCTTACACGCTTGATTTTAAATATCACAGGGAGAATGAGAAGTATGCCAACAAAAGTAGCAACGACAATAATTCGCCAGTCTATTGTATTTATAATCACTTGTATTTCTTGTTTCATTTCTGGTGTATACGGAACTCTTGTGCCGCGCACCAATAACCTGTGTGTGTTTATGGCATATGGAATGCAGGTTATAAGTGTTACATGGTCGGCATCACGCTGGATTCTTAGAGACTCTACCTCGTGCGGTAAAACCACGGTTATTTGGTCTACCTCGTAGGCCAGTGTTTTGTTTAACACGGATATAAAAAATAATTCACCAATGTCCAGCCGTTCTAAGTCTGTAAACATCCTGGAGTGAACAAGCCCGGAATGGCCTGTTAAAACAGCATGCGTGCCTTGCCCGCCTATCGGCAAAGAAGTACCCTCGATATGACCGATTCCTCTATCTAATACATCCGTTTCGGTGGTATGAAAAACAGGCAAATGTACGCCTATTGCCGGGATGTCTATTTGCGCCATTACCCCTCCCACATTTAGAATGTCTAAATACTCTTTAGAATACATCACTGTTCCGGAGTCTGCCATAAAAGGGTCTTGTATGCGTTCGCCCTTGAGTGCGTAATTGTGCTCTCTGGCGCGCCTAAAATGTGATTCGATATATTCGGCATGCATCTTGCTTATTTCTTGGTTGTATATTTGTGTGATCCCCTGCTGTATTCTTCCATTATACCAACTGCTTATGTCCGGATAAAAAAGAAGGCCAACGCCCAATGCCAGCATGAGCATAACAAGCAGTATCAAAACGATATTTTTCAAATGACTTCCCCCATCTAATAATCAGGGCAGAAAACATTTTCTGCCCTGATTGTTGTCATATTAACTGAGCTCTTCTTGCTTCTTTCTGGACCTAGCGTACATGATTACAAATAGTACAGAACCGCCGATAAGCGATAAGCCGATAATTGTAAACAATAACGTACCTGCACCACCGGTTAATGGGAGTTCGAAGTCAGAGCTGTTGGTTATGGTAGCAACTACGATAAATTCGTCATTAGCTGTAGTTGGGCCAACCTCTAAAGTAATAGGATTTGTAAAAGGATTGTACCCTGTTGGGGCTTGTACCTCTACCAAAAGGTAGGTACCCTGCGTAAGACCGTAGATATACGCAAAACCGGAATCATCCGACTCTAAGATAGCCAGTGGTGTTGCGCCGGTGCGTGGACGTAATGCACTTTCGTATTCTTCTACATCGCTTTGTCTAAACAAGTGGAATATGGCCCCAGGCAGTACGGTGTTGCTGGTATTAACTTTTGTAAGCTCAAACCCAAAAGCTGTTGCGGTCGGTGGTACTTCGCCGGGCATACTGCCAAATTCGTGTGCTGCTCTTGTGCCATAGTATAGGGTACCTGTGTTTTCTATTTCACCCAAATAGTCGATGGGGATGCCTTCTATACTTGTGTCAAATTGGACGCGGATACTTCCTCCAGCCAGCCCGTCTGCGGCAATCATGTTACGCCCGTCTTCCAGGATATTTACTGTAAGCGTATTTCCTGCACCCAAACCGCCTGTCCAGTGTATACCGTCAGGTACTGTTTCAAAAACGCCGGGTTCTGTTTCATAGGAAACCTCTATAGAGCCTGTTACAAAAGTAAGCCTTGGGTCGAGCACGTCTACAATGCTTAAAAATGTTACAGGGGTGCTGTTCTGGATAGGTAACAAAGTACCCAAGCCTGCAAGTATTTCGACGGAAAACGCCCAGCTGATGATGTGCCCGTCCAAGTCGGCAACTTCTTTGTCAAAAGGAGGTGATTCTGTTTCTTGCTTGATATACACATGCACATCGTACACCCACTCGTTATTAAAAAACAAGGGTAGGTCTACTAAAAATGGCCTATGCAACTCGGCAAGAGAGGTTACGGCACTCTCCAGCTCTCTTACCAAAAATACGCCTTGGTTCATGTCCGAAAATAAAACTTCACCACTTGCATTGGATGCCGACGGGAATGTGGGGCCAACAAGCCAATCGGGAGGGATACTTGCAACAGCATCAGGATTGTTAAAGTCAAAGCCGGACGGCAAGTTAACTTGCTGTATTTGCCACTGAGAGCCTACAATCGGCACGCCAATCGGATTTGGAAACCCGGGGTTGGCAGGGTTGCCTGGGTCAATGACACCGTCCGGCATTGTCCTGTGGTGTACGGTTAAGGTAACCGGGGCTGTAGGGTCTCTTCCGGATAAATCCGGCTGGGCAAAAATAGTAATAATATTTGAGCTAATGAGCAACATTGCGACGATGATTGCCCATAACATTTTAGTTTTTTTCATAAGATTTACTCCTTAAATTGGATTTTTGGTATTGCTGTTTTTGGGACGCCAGGACATGCAGCGCAAGCCCTAAAGATAGTATAATGAAAGCAAACCCGGTAAGCATAAATTTAACTGTTCCGGCACCGCCCGAAAGCGGCAGTATGAGTGCCGGTCTGTTACCCACGTAAAAGTAGCCGTTAATTGCTGCGAATGCAGGGATTGTATGGTCTCCTCTGGATGTGATTACAAAATTAACATCGCCATCGCTGTTGGTTTCCGCTATAATGCGCCATTGCCCTCTGGGGAGTTCAAACCCCAGTGGGGCTTGTGTTTCTACCAACTGGTAGATACCGCCTTTGCTTAGTTCAAAGAGGATGGGCTGGCTTTGGATGTTGGTACTTGTTGCGGTATCTACTAGCAGCCATTGTCCGGGGGCATTTCCTACCATGTCAGGGCCAATGACATCAATTGCTTCATCTGGATCGTTGCCGTTGTATCTGTATAGCTCGAAGGTAGCGCCGGCCAGCAGCAACTCATCGATATTAGCCCAGTTTTGGTAGTTGTAAAGGCGGTTATCTGTCTTGTGAAGCCTAAATGTTGCCGTTTCCGGGTCATTGCCCACATGCCAGCGCCCGTTGATTAAAACAAATATATGGTTGCCTTCCATGGGGGTTATTTCATGTGTGTCAATTCCGGTTGCAGATATTAACCAATGTCCCGGTGGGCTGCGATACCCCGAAGGCACACTGATTTCTTGCAAGCGGTATTCGACTCCCGGTGTGAGTTCAAAGGTAACTTGTCCGTTTTCGTCACTAGTTTGCGTGTCTCCGGCTTGTATCCAGTTTCCTGCTTCGTTTCCGAAAATGGCGAATTCTGCATAGGGAATGGGGTTTATCTGTGGTGGGTCGTTGTATATGCTTAAATCTGCTTTGGTAAATGAAAAGGTGGTCATGCGTATAAATGGGCTAATCCAGTAGTTGATGTCGTAGTTGTTTAAAACATGAATGCCCGGCACACTACTTGTTGCAGAGGCGATGTGCGTGAGTATTTCCGGGTTACTTGGCGGGTTAGAAAGCCTGCTTGCGCTGTTGTTGTCAAAAATGAATCGGTCACTAATATAAAGGTTGCTGTACGCATTAGCCGGCAATATTTCTACGTAGTCATATGCTTCTGTAAATATGCCACCGCCATCATCATCGGCTTGGTTGTTTATTATAGAGCCGTCGATACCGTTAAATTGTCCGTTGCTTGCCACATAAATGCCGCCGCCTATGGTTGCGTAGTTTCTGTCCACATTTGCGAAGTGGCCAATCATGGTAAAGCTGCCGCCATGTATGCCGACACCGCCGCCTTGGTATGCTGTGTTCGCATTGTCAGCATCGCCAATTGTGCCGCCCCCCATATCAAAAGAAACACCGATGCCTGTTAAAAACACCCCGCCGCCGCTTAGTTGTGCGGTGTTGCCGGTAATACTGCCCCCGTTCATATTAAGCACGCCGGAATCTTCTAAAAATATACCGCCGCCGTTGTTTTGGGAGGTGTTATTTATTATTTCTGCAGTGTTATCAAGATTCATTGTGCCGCCGCCGGTTAAAAATATACCTACGCCGTTGCGGGTTACATTTGTGTGGTCACGAATACTGCCGCCAGTCATGTCCAATGTGGCTCCATTGATATATACGCCTGCGCCATTGCCTCTAAATAGGGTTTGGGCGGCTGTGCTGGTTGCACTGTTATTGCTAACGGTGCCGCCATGCATGTTAAACCTGGCGTTGCTTACTACATGCACACCACCGCCATTGCCGGAAAAAGACGAGGCGGCGGCAACAGAGCCTGCAGCGTTATTGTCGGAGATAGTTCCGCCGTTCATTGTTAAGGTACTGTTGGTGCCGGAGACAAATACACCACCTCCGTTAGAAAGGCTCACAATTCCGTTAACGTTGTGGGCTGGGGGATCACCGGTTGCGTGGGCGGTATTTTCGTAAATATCTCCCGCATCCATGGTAAAGCTTGCGCCGTCAAATACGTGTACGCCACCGCCGTTACCGGTAACTATATGCAGTGCCGCTGCCGCCGCCGTAGGGACAGAGTTTACGGTTCTTACAGCGCGGTTATTGAGAATAGCCCCGCCTGTCATATGAAACGTAGTGCCGCTGCCTGTAAGGTACACGCCGCCACCGTTAGAAAGGTTTAACGCATTGCTTACCGTTACAGTGCCGGATGCGGTGGCAATATTATTTTGTATAAACCCGCCTTCCATGTTAAACGAAGCCCCGCCGGTTGCGTAAACGCCGCCGCCGTTGCCGGATCTTAGCGTTGTTCTTGTTGCGTTGGCTATGGCAGAACTTCTGGTGCGGGTGGCATTGTTATCTCTAATGGTACCGCCATACATATTAAATGTGGACGTAGCCCCTGTGATAAATACAGCACCGCCGCAAGAGGTGACGATTGCATTGGTGGCTGTTGGTGCGGTGGCTACAGCACCTAAGCTTGCGCTATTGTTGTAGATTTCACCGTCGTACATGTTAAATGTGCCGCCATTTTGTATAAATACGGCACCGCCAACGGCTCTTGCGGTAGGCGAAGCTGTGTTTTCACCCCTGGCAAGGTTGCTGTGGATGGTTCCCCCGTGCATGGTAAATGTGGCATTGGTTCCTACGTGTATCCCGCCTCCAGAGTTACCGGCTGCGTTATTATGCACGATTGAACCGGGCATCATGGTAAACCTGCCATTGGTTTGTACGTCTATAGGGCCGTTATTGTCTGTGGTGCTGTTTCTTATCTCGGCACCGCGGCATAAGACAAAATGTCCACCGCCGCCGTCGGTTTGCTCCATGGTCACGCCGCCGCCCCTTGAAGTGCCGGTTTGAGAGGCAACCGCAGTTGGTGCGGGAGGCGTTGCAGGTGTTGCTTGCGCGCCACTGCCGCCCCTTTGCAGCACAACATTTCTAAAAACAAGGGCAGTTTGTTGAGTGTTATTGCCGCGCACCCTAAATGGGCGCGAGATATTGGTGCCGGTATGGGTGTCGCTTATGACAATTTGTCCGTTTTCTGCAGTGGGGTGGGCACCAATTAAAACAACTGTGGCATCGTCTGGCACCCTAACGGCAGTTGCATCACCAGTTACAGCACCTGTGTTAATGTGGAAAGGTATGACTATATGGGTTACACCGGGCTGCGCTTGCCGTATTGCTGTGTGCAGCCGTGTAAAAACAGTAGTTACGGGTGTTGCTGCCAACAATACAGTATGGTCTGGGATGGCGTACCATATATTGGGGTCTTCCATCTCTTGCTGGCTAAATAAAGGGTATAATAGCACGTCATCTAATATTTTGATTGGAGGTTTTTCGGGTAGTGGGGTCTCTGGTTTACACACGCATTCGTCTGTTTCGCACACGCACTCGTCTGTTTCGCACACGCACTCGTCGGTTTCACACACGCACTCGTATTCATCGGTTTCTTCGTCACCTGTTTTATATTCTTCCGCTTCAGGTTCGTCAGTTTCAGGTTCTACTGTATCCGATTCATCTGTTTCAATATCATCCACTTCATCAACTTCGGGGTCGCTCCACTCATCTTCCTCCGTTTGGTATGGCGTATTTTGAAGCGCTTTCACGATAGCTGCACCATTGGCAAGAGACACTGCTATTAATAGAACGGTGTAGAAAGTGATGGATACATATATTTTTGTTTTTTTCACTTTGTGCTGATAACTGGCATGGTCGCAGTTCTCCTCCCATCAATTTGATTATTGTACTCGTATGTATCGTTCCACGTTAGTGCCGATTTATGAATTCAAATTAAAGGAAAAAAATAGATGAGTGAACAGAGACGCCAGCAAAAACAAGCAAAAAACGCCGTGATCGCATCTTGACAACTTTTGTAAAGTATGCTATGCTTCTCAGGCAATCAAATTTTATTTTTTCAAGAAGAGGGTCTGTTGTATGAGTGTTAGTGCGGTATCGGTGAACGAAAATTAAAACCGCATACCAAGGTGCAAGATAAAAGCTGGGTATAAACATACTGCCTGTCTTTTGTGCATCGCTAAGCTAGCAACCTTTTTTTGAATACTGCCATCTGCGTGTTGGGGTACGATAAGGTCGTATCTTTTTTTGTGTGAAAAGCACAATAATAATGCCACAGATAAGTAGCCTTCTTTAGGGTTACTTATTTGTGGCATTTTATGTTTAGGAGGAATTACCATG
>Ga0131853_10003478_pt1 | contig 28237 bp, 27 predicted proteins | sample TergutLab28metaG_FD_92764 | JGI IMG/M metagenome (GOLD analysis project Ga0131853, IMG submission 92764) | Labiotermes labralis P1 segment gut microbial communities from Petit-Saut dam, French Guiana - Lab288 P1 (version 2) (version 2) | ecosystem: Host-associated > Arthropoda: Insects >...
CGGGCGGTCGAGGACGCCCGCCCCCTTGTCTTTTCAACAGCACCATTAATTTTATTTTGTTCTGCTGACTTCATTAGGTGTGCCTGTTAGACATTACGCCCCCCCTACAACTTTTCTCTTGCCAAAAATCACGAATATTTAGCACCCTCTTAATTTTAACTTTTCACTTATTCCTCTACTGCTATTTTGTTTATTGACAACTCATAGGCTATTCTTGTTTCACTCATTGTGTCGGAAAGTTTTTTAGTGTACTCCCGGGATTGAACTCTTCCATAGACTGTTATTTTTTGCCCGACTCCTATGTCTTTTACGAATCTTGCGTTTCTTCCCCATGCTATGCAAGGTATGTAGTCTGATTTGTTGTAGGCTCGGTTGACAGCGACTAAGATGTCACAAATTTCACGGTTAAACGGCGTTGTCCGATAAATCGGCATTTTGCAAATATAGCCTGAAATTTCAACGCTGTTGGGATTATCCGCTTCTTCACAAGAATCAAAGTCCCGAACAAAAACAGTCAGCATCAGTTTTGAACGCTCCCCTACCATTTTGTTATAGGAGCGGAATTGTCCGTTCAGTGACACTTTTGTCCCAAGTTCAAGATTCATTCCCGTTATCAGCCTTTCGCTCACTGTTATCGGAATTTTGTCAGAATGATTGGACAGCCTTGGAACTTCCAGAACAAATTCATAAAATCCCTCGCCATACAACTCGTGGCTGTATGTCAAATCGGAAGCAACCTTTCCCGAAAGGTAGACCTTGTTGCTTTGGGGGCTTTCAGCGCCTTTAATGTCGATGTCATCGAACTCGTTTCTTGCAATCTCTTCCATGTTTGTTAGTGTTTCTCTCATTTTTTCTCCTTGTGTTCAATTTACAAATGAAGTCTAATTATTTTTATCAACGATTGTAATTTGTTCACTGTAATTTGTGATTTATGCTCTAAACTGTCTTCCCGCTCTGTCAAGAGTGTAGTTTTCTCTCAAAACCAAATCGCTGACTCTGACGAACGAAAAACCTCTTCTTTGAAGTCCCATTATGATTAGCGGAAGCGCCTCAAACTCAACGCAGCAATCGGTTATGTCAATCATTATGATACTGCCGTTTTGAACGCTGTTTAGAACTTTTAAAACTATTTGTTCATTGTTCATCACTCCGTCGTTTGCGATGTGGATGTCTCCTTGAACGCTAACAAGTCCTTCAGCATTCGCAGTTTCTAAGACACGGTCAGAATATAGTCCGTTGGGCGCACGAAAAACTTTTGGTGTGACTCTTGCTAAATTGTTGATTGTTGTGTTTGCTGTTCTTATTTCCGCTTCAAGTTGATGAGCATTCAAGCGGTGAAACCTCTCCGGATGAGTTGAAGAGAAATTCCCTATTTCTGCCCTGTTAGATGAAACAATACTATTTAGTGTTGGGGCAAATTGTTTTGCCCAAAGTCCGCTGACAAAGAATGTTGCCTCAATGTTGTGGTTTTCAAGTTGACTTAGTGCATGAGTTATTCCATTGCAGCATGAAGCAGTTTTTGTCTCGTCTTTCTCCCCGTTTTCAGGAAGTTCATCGTTTATGAAATCGCCTTCTTCATATACCGGAATTATATCATTTATGGCAGTTCGTGTTATCGCTGAATTAGTGTTGTGGACATTAAATGTTAATGCTACGACCTGAAGCGGTGTGTCAACCGAATAGATTGCTATTCTTTTGGGACTTCTTCCGCTCCAAACTGTTGCCGCTCCCGTTATTGAAACTCCTGCAATAACAGCCGCCGCAAAAACAATTGCGAGCGCCATTTTAAAAACGCTTTTCTTTCTCATTGTCACAAATTTCATTTATTCTTCACTTCCTTTAGGATATTATTTTCAGACTATCTTTTTTTGATATAATAATGTTTTTCATGTCGAATTTTGTGGACACTCTTTGACACTACATATTCTATATAGTATATTTCAAAGAGTGTTTCAAAAGAACTTTTTTCCAAACAAAATCACATTTTTATTCAAATTGCATAAGATAAATGTATGTGCGGAATTGCAGGATTTTTAAAAACAAACAGCAAAGTTGACGAAAAAAGTATTTTTCAAATGCAGCATGCTCTTAAAAGACGAGGCCCTGACCAAGACGGATTATATTTGGGAAACGGAGCGGCACTCGCTCACACACGCCTTAGTGTTATTGACCTTGAAAACGGACGACAACCCATGATATATCGCAGGGGTGAAGAAAAATATATAATAGTCTATAACGGCGAATTATATAACACTGAGGAAGTCAGAAACAGATTAAAAAATATTGGATATACTTTTGAGTCTCATTCCGACACTGAAGTGCTGTTGAAATCTTATGCTGAACACAAGGAAAAGTGTCTTGATTATCTCAACGGCATTTTTAGTTTTGCGATTTTTGAAGAACGATCAAACAGACTGTTTTTGGCAAGAGACAGAATCGGAGTGAAACCATTTTTTTATCACTTGAAAAATGGTGCGTTTTATTTTGCGTCGGAAATAAAATCACTTCTTTCTCATCCTGATATCAAAGCCAAACTTGACGAGAAGTCAATTTCTGAAATAATGCTTATGGGTCCCGGGAGAACTCCGGGGTGCGGAGTTTTTTCAGGCATTGAGGAATTAATCGGCGGACATTATGCCATATTTGCAAACGGTGAATTGAAAATAAAAAAGTATTGGGAATTAAAGCATGTTCATCATTCTGACAATTTTGAGCAAACCAGCGAAAAGGTTCAATATTTGGTGCTTGATGCGACTAAAAGACAGTTGGTTTCCGATGTTCCGATTGGAACATTTTTGTCGGGCGGACTTGACAGTTCAATTATCACAAGTGTCGCCAAACAAGAGTTGGGAAGTTTGATGACATTCAGCGTTGACTATGAAGAAAATGACAAATTTTTTCAAAGTTCTGTTTTCACTCCGGAAAACGACATGACCTATATTCAAAAAATGCGTGATTTCTTGGGCGATGGCATAACGCATCACAGGGTTATATTAAAAACTGAGGACTTGGTTAATTCTCTTTATGAAGCGGTCGATGCAAGAGATTTGCCGGGGATGGGCGATATTGACAGTTCCCTTTTGTTATTTTCAAAAGAGGTCAAAAAATATGCGACATGCAGTTTGAGCGGAGAATGTGCTGATGAAATTTTTGGCGGCTATCCATGGTTTCGAGATGAACAAGTTAGAAACTTGGACACATTTCCTTGGAGCGTTTTAAAAAGAGACGAATTTTTGCATGACGATTTAAAAGAAGTGATAGACAAAGATTACTCAAAAAAAAGATACGAAGAAGCATTAAAACAGGTGAGCGTTCTGAAAAACTCTTCTCCTTTAGAAAAACGAATGAAAGAAATGTCGAGACTTAATTTTGACTATTTCATGCAGACACTGCTTGACCGAAAGGACAGAATGAGCATGTATAGCGGAGTTGAAGTTCGAGTTCCATTTTGTGACTATCGTATTGCAGAATATCTTTATAGCGTGCCTTGGGAATTCAAAGACTATTTGGGGAGAGAAAAAGGACTGTTGCGTCACGCAATGAAAAACTACCTCCCTCACGATGTCCTATATCGCAAAAAAAGTCCTTATCCAAAAACTCACAATCCAAAATTTTTGTCTCTCGTTAGCGCTGAATTAAAAAAAGTTCTGGATAATGCCTCTTCCCCATTGTTAAAAATAGCAAACAAAAAATCCTTGGAAAATTTGCTTGTGACAAATAATCCGGTGCCTTGGTATGGACAACTAATGACAACCCCTCAAACGATAGCCTATTTTCTGCAAGTTAATTATTGGCTAAAAAAGTTTTTCTAAAAAACAAAACACTAAGCAGTGCTGCTTAGTGTTTTGTTTTTTTTAAGGTACAATCTCAGTTGAGCATCCCGCATTTAATTTTTCAATTATTGTGTGCCGTGTTGTCTGCCTCTATAACAAGATGCAAATCACTCCGCCTTTACCTTCGTTTACTATTCTTGAGAGTGTTCTTCTCATTTTATGTTGGGTGTTTTCCGGCATTGAGATTAGTTTGTTATTTAGATTTTCGTTGACTAGACTTGAAAGCGATTTTCCGAACATGTTTGTTTCCCAAATTCCTTTGGGGTCATTTTCAAACTCAGACAACAAATATTTGACCATTTCTTCGCTTTGCTGCTCTGTTCCTACAACAGGATTAACTTCGGTTTTTATGTCAACTTGCATGATGTGAAGTGAGGGTGCGCTTGCTCTCAATCGAACGCCGAACTTTGCACCTTGACGGACAATTTGAGGGTCTTCTAATTGCAACTCTTCCATTGACGGCGAAACTACTCCATAACCTGTTTCACGAACTTCGTTGAGTGCCTGACGGATTTTATCATATTCTTTTTTCGCATGGACTAAATCTGCTAATTGGCTCATTAAGGTGAACTCATCATTTATTTCCATGCCTACTTGTTCGCTCAAGGCATGGTAGAAGAGCGTTGGACATACCTCTAGTGAATAAATCACTTTGCCCTTGCCTAATTCAACACTTTCAATATGAAGCGCCTTAAACCTTTGATCATCGAGCAAGATGAGTGATTCCGGCAACTTGACATAGTCACTCATCACCGCCATTGATTCAGATGCCGAGAGTAAAAATTCGTTGACAGACGAAATAAGAGTATTGTCAAGCGGCAAAGCCTGCATCCATTTTGATAGTTTGACCTCAATATCAACAAGCGGAAATTGCATCAAAACTCTTTCAAAAATGCTTGTTATATCCTGCTGAGACATATTCAAAACATCAAGAGCAACAACAGGATTGAGATATTTTTGCTCAAGTGAACGAGCAAGTTTTTCAGTTTCTTTAGAGTTTGGAGCAGTTGAATTGAGAACAATGATGAAAGGTTTGTTTAACTCTTTTAACTCACTAACAACTCTTTCTTCCGCTTCAACATAACTAGAACGAGGGATTTCCGTTGCGATTGAGCCGTCGGTTGTCATCACAACACCGATAGTTGAATGCGTTGCAATTACTTTGCGGGTGCCAAACTCGGCAGCCGCAGTGAACGACATTTCGTTGTCGCTCCATGGCGTTTTCACCATTCTTGGGGTATCCCCGTCCATATGCCCCGACGCTCCGTCGACTAAATATCCAACACAATCAACGAGACGAACATTGATTGCGATGTTTTCGCCCAAATCAATCCGTGCGGCTTCATTCGGCACAAATTTTGGTTGTGTTGTCATGATAGTTCTGCCGTTAGCGCTTTGCGGCAACTCGTCTTCCATACGAGTTCTTGCCGCTTTTGAAGCAACTTTCGGCACAACTAATTGTTCCATAAACTTGGTGATAAAGGTGCTTTTTCCTGCCCTCACGGGACCCACAACACCAACATAAATATCGCCATTTGTTCTTTCCGCTATATCCTTGTAGACATCAAAAATTTCCATTTACTGTTTTACTCCTTGCTCATAAAATGATACTAATCTACTATATGAGCAAACAGGTTAACTTTATGACATCTTTTTAAAGGAAACATTTTTTCAGCAAAAATATAATCAAAATATTTTTAAAAAAATGGTTGACTTTGCGGCTATTGTGTGATATATTAAATATTATGAACAGTCAATTTGATAATAATAATGGTTGGAACAACCATAATAATAACAATCGACCTGACCCTTTTGACTCATATAACAAGCCAAATTTTGACCAATACAATCAAACATTCGGTCACATTCAAAAGCAAACAGCGGCAAGACCTGTTCCGACGGCTTTTGGAACAGTGTCTATTGTAGTCGCACTTATTTCTATGGCTTTGTCGATATTGTTTTTTGTCCTCGGTCTTGCAAATCCTCGCAACTTCTTGCTCTATTCTTTCTTTTTGGGAATGTGTATTAACTTTTTTATTCTATCAATTGTGATGGGAAACATTCAACTCGGTTTTATCAAAAAAAGAGACCCAAGTCACCCAAAAGGAAAAGCCATTGCAGGCATTACCATATCGGGCATTTTTCTTGCTCTCTCAGTTGTTTTTATGATAACAGTAATGGTAATTGCAATACTTTCCTACATCTAGCATATTTTAAAAATACTTAATTAATAAGGCAGTGATAAATTTTTATGATAAAAATTATTATGCCAAAAGCGTCGCAGACGCAAAGGGATTATCCGAAATGTTAGAAGTTATTTTAATAGTAAGTCTTATTAACGCATGTTTGAACATGCCGCTTCGCGGAAAGACGATTGCGACATTGAGCGATGGTCAAAGGCAGCGCATGCAAAGGTTGCACGAAAAATATATGATGAGTTCAAAAGGAAGGTCTCGTCCGATGACAGCAGAAGAATTTCTAAAAAGTCAGCAACGACAAGGTTTGGGCTGGCTTATCACCTTTTTGGTGCTGCTGCCAATCTATGTCGGAGTGATGTTCTTGTTCATCATGTTTGTTTTTCCTTATATGTTTTAAGCATTCAAAAAAAGTCGCTTTAAATGGCGACTTTTTTAATACTTATCCTTATTCTCTAATGAAATTAGTATAGATTTTTTTCTCGCCTTCGGGGAATGGAATTTTTGCTTTATCAATAACTTTTAACATCCATGCCATGTTGCGGCCTAATGTTTGCATTGTTTGCAATCCTTCTAGATCTTTTCGAACATCTTCGGGGGTTGAACCGTGGACTGCGTTCCAATAGTTTGATGAAACTATCGGCATTTGACAAATCATGAAATATTTGTTCAGGTTGTCGACTGTTGCGGTAGTTCCGCTTCTTCTTGCACTGACAACGCAAGCGGCCGGCTTTCCTTTGAAAATAGCGGAATTTGCAAAAAACAGTCTGTCCATGAAAGCATGCAGTGTTCCATTCGCACCTGCATAGTAAACGGGAGAACCGAAAATAAACCCGTCCGCTTTTTTTGATTTTTCGACAAATGACTTCACTCCATCATCATAAGGACATTCTTTTTTCTCTCCCTTTCTGCATGCTAAACACGCTGTGCAGCCTTGCACGGGTTTGTTTCCAATCCAAACAATTTCGGTTTGGATATTTTCAGCATTCAGCGTGTTTGCAGCCTCTGTTAGTGCTGTAAATGTGCAGCCGTGTTCACGAGGACTGCCGTTAAGTAGTAAGACTTTCATTATGGTGGTCTCCTTTTTTGAAATTACAAAGGACAGTGGACAAAGGACAAATAAGGACAAATTAAATTATCAACATTTGTCCTTTGCAAACTGAAATTTCTAATTTAATTATATGTTATGTTCAATTTTTTTTATGACAATACTTTTTTCAAAAAATGACCTGTGTAACTAGCATCACATCTTGCAACCTCTTCGGGGGTGCCTGTTGCGATTATTTCACCGCCTGCGTCTCCTCCTTCGGGTCCCATGTCAATGACAAAGTCACAAGTTTTTATTACATCAAGGTTATGTTCGATAACGATTATTGTGTTGCCGCCTGAGACTAGTCGGGCGAGTATCGAAATAAGTTTGTCGACATCATGAATGTGAAGACCTGTTGTCGGTTCATCAAGAATATATAGAGTGCTGTTTGTTGCACGCTTTGAGAGTTCGGTTGCCAGTTTTACACGCTGCGCTTCTCCGCCCGAGAGTGTTGTTGAAGATTGTCCAAGTTTGATATAGCCCAGTCCGACATCATAGAGCGTTCGGATTTTATTAAGTGCTGAAGGCATATTTTCAAAAAATTTGACTGCTTCTTCAACCGTCATGTCAAGAACCTCGCTGATATTTTTTCCTTTGTAGCGAACTTGAAGAGTTTCACGGTTGTATCTTAGACCTTTGCAAACTTCACATGGAACATAAACATCAGGAAGAAAGTTCATTTCAATTTTTAGTATGCCGTCGCCGGAGCAATTCTCGCACCTGCCTCCTTTTACATTAAAACTGAATCGTCCCGCTTTGTAGCCCCTGCTTTGAGCATCCTGAGTTTTTGCAAACAACTCACGAATAACACCAAACACTCCTGTGTAGGTTGCAGGATTGCTTCTAGGAGTTCTTCCAATCGGGCTTTGGTCAATTTGAATGACTTTGTCAAAGTTTTCGACCCCTTTTATTTCTTTGTGAGAACCTACCCTTAGGCGAGAATCATTGATCTTATTGCTAAGTGACGGATAGAGTATTTGATTGATAAGCGACGATTTTCCGCTTCCAGACACACCTGTGACAGCAGTAATAACTCCGACTGGAATTTTAACATCGACATCTTTAAGATTGTTTTGAGTTGCCCCCACCACCTCAAAATGCTTTCCGTTTGGTTTTCTTCTCTCTTTTGGCACGGCTATTTTTTTTCGTCCTGAAAGATAGTCTCCCGTTATGGAGTTTGGCGTATTGATGATAGTTTGCATGTCACCCGCCGCAACGACTTCACCGCCATGAACCCCTGCTCCGGGACCTATGTCCACGATGTAGTCAGAATGCATCATTGTTTCTTCGTCATGCTCAACAACAATAAGAGTGTTGCCAAGGTCTCTAAGGTGTTCAAGCGTTGTGATAAGGCGTTCATTGTCTCGCTGGTGAAGTCCGATTGAAGGCTCGTCGAGGATATAAAGAACACCTTGCAAACCGGAACCGATTTGAGTTGCAAGCCTTATTCTTTGGGCTTCTCCGCCTGAAAGAGAACCTGCACTGCGGGAAAGCGTCAAGTAGTCTAGTCCGACATCAAGAAGGAATTGAACCCTTGCCAATGTTTCTTTTAAAACGCTTTTTGCAATTAGTGCATGGGTTTTATTTAGTTCAAGTGCGGTGAAAAAGTCTTTAATTTTCTTGATTGATAAGTTTGTTAAATCATGAATATTCATGCCGCCGACAGTAACGGCAAGCGCTTCTTTTTTCAGTCTTTTTCCGTTGCATTCAGCACAATGATTTGTCCTCATGTAACGCTCAATATCTCGTTTCACTCCCTCTGATTGAGTTTCACGATAGCGGCGTTCAAGGTTTGTGATGATACCCTCAAATGTTGCCGAGTATTGAAAACTTTCAAACTTCATCTCAATTTTTATTGTTCCGCCATCGCCATATAAAAGTATATTTTTTATGTTTTCCGGAAGGTCTTTGTAAGGGACATCAAGTGAAAAATTATATTTTTTTGAAAGTTGTGAAAAATATTGCTGAGTGATATGGGCACTATCGAAATTCCAGCCGTTGACTGTAAGAGCCCCTTCTCTGAGGCTTTTAGAGCCGTCTCCATAGATTAATTCCGGGTCAAGGCTCATGGTGTAGCCTAGACCTGTGCATTTTTCACACGCTCCGAACGGCGAGTTAAACGAGAACAATCGAGGCTCAACTTCGGCGATTGAAACATTGCAGTCACTGCACGAATATTTAGTGTTGAAGAGTTGTTCCTCGCCCTCATTGTCGATAATAACTAAGCCGTCGGATAGTTTCAAAGCAGTTTCCAAACTGTCTGTCAGCCTTTTGTCAATTCCTTCTTTAATGACTAGGCGGTCAACAACTACGCTTATGTCGTGTTTTAATTTTTTGTCAAGTTTAATGTCGTCAATCTCTTCAAGCGAATAAACTTGTCCGTCAACTTTGACTCTGGCATATCCGCTTTTTTTGAACTCTTCAAACAATTTTGAATATTCGCCTTTTCGCCCTCTGACGACAGGGCTTGTGATGAGTATTTTTGCGTCCTCCGGATATGACTTCACCTTATCCACAATCTCATCAATTGATTGCTGAGTTATTGCTTTGCTGCATTCCGGACAATGAACTATGCCTATTCTGGCATAGAGTAAACGAAGATAATCATAAATCTCGGTGACAGTTCCGACAGTCGAACGAGGGTTTTTTGAAGTCGTTTTTTGGTCTATTGAAATTGCCGGAGAAAGCCCTTCAATACTTTCGACATCAGGCTTTGCCATCATGCCGAGAAACTGCCGAGCATATGATGAAAGACTTTCAACATATCTTCTTTGTCCTTCAGCAAAAATGGTATCAAATGCCAACGATGTTTTTCCGCTGCCGGAAAGCCCCGTAAAAACAATAAACTTGTTTCTCGGTATTTCAAGATTAATATTCTTTAAGTTATTTTCTTTTGCACCTTTTATTTTAATTTTGTCCATATGTATTTTTGTGTTGTTCCTCTTATTTACGCTTTTCACGCCTTTTGCTAGATTCGGAGTTTATTCTGAGCATAGCGAAGAACCTAAACTCAGGATGACAATGTTTTTAGTATTTGTTTTGTCATCCTGAACCCATTCGGCTTCGCTCAGGGCAGGCTCCGTGAAGGATCTAGCAAAGCGTAATTTTATATCTTAATTGGGTATATGTTCTTTTCTCACAATGTCCGAAAATCTGACATCACATTCCATTTTGTCGGTTTTTTTGAACACTAATATAAATATTATCTCAAATTCAACTCATAAGTCAAGTCTTTCCAACTTGGGTTGAGGGAATTTATTAAATCTTCTTTCTTTTTTCTTGTCCAGCCTTTTATTTGTTTTTCTCTTTCTATTGCTGATTTTACTGAGTTTGTTGAGTCATAGTAGACTAGTTGGTAACATTTATATTTTTGAGTAAATTTTATACCTCCGTCTTGTGAGTTAGAATAGCGGTGTTCATATAGTCTGCGAGTTAAGTCATTAGTCATTCCAGTATATAAAACTGTTTTGTTGTAGTTGGTTAGAATATAAACGAAATACATTGTTCCTTTTCCTTTGTTTTTTGTGGATTACCTGTTTTACGCTTACGCTAGATCCTTCACTTCGTTAAGGATGACATGGCAACTACTAAAACTTTGTCATCCTGAACGAAGTGAAGGATCCAGCGTAGCGTAATTTTATATCTTAAATGTCATTCTGAGCATAGGTTCTTCGCTTTGCTCAGAATAAACTCCGAATCTAGTGTAGCGTAAATGCTGTTGCTCTTTCTTTGGATGTTCGGGAAGTTAATGTCTGCCGCTACTTCTTAATCTTATGACTGCCCTTTTGACCGCCTTTTAACCGTCTTTGAATTGTTTGCAACTCGGCGATTTTGTCACGCAATTTGATTGCAGTTTCAAAGTCCAAAGATTTTGAAGCGATAGACATCATGGTTCGCAACTTGTCAATCATTTGGGGAATTTCTTTCTCGTCAACTTTTTCGGGGTTTGATTTTGAGGAGATTTTTAAAGTGTTTTTGATGTCTTTTTTTATTGTCGTTGGGGTGATGTTGTGTTTTGTGTTAAAGGCTATTTGTTTTTCTCTTCTTCTGTCGGTTTCTTTTAATGCCCTTTCCATTGAACCTGTTATTTTGTCGGCATACATTATAACTTTTCCTTTTTCGTTTCGTGCCGCTCGTCCTATTGTTTGAATCAATGAGGTTTCCCCTCTCAAGAAACCTTCTTTGTCAGCGTCAAGAATTGCGACAAGTTGAACTTCCGGAATGTCCAGTCCTTCTCTTAAAAGATTAACTCCGACAACAACATCAAACTCTTTTGCCCTTAAACCATTGACTATTTCAATACGCTCCATTGTGTCGATATCACTATGAAGATAGCGAACTTTTATCCCCGCTTCGTTCAAAAATGTTGTTAACTTTTCGGAGAATTTTTTAGTTAGCGTTGTGACCAGAATTCGTCCGTCATTTTTGATTGTTTCCCTGATTTCTCTTATTAGGTCTTCTATTTGACCTTCCACAGGGCGAATGTCAACAAGCGGGTCAACAAGTCCTGTCGGGCGAATAATTTGTTCTGCGACTTGCCCATTTGCTAATTCTAATTCGTATTTTGCAGGGGTTGCTGAAACAAATATAGTTTGTCCGATTTTATCGTTAAATTCTTCAAACTTCAAAGGACGATTGTCAAAGGCTGACGGCAAGCGGAAGCCATAATCAACGAGTGAGGTTTTTCTGGCAAAATCACCTTTGAACATTGCTCTCACTTGCGGCACGCTCATGTGGCTTTCATCAATAAACATTATAAAATCTTTTGGGAAATAGTCAATTAAAGTGTAGGGCGCTTCGCCGATTTGCCGTCCGTCAAAGTATCTTGAATAGTTTTCAACACCGCCGCAATAGCCGAATTCACGCATTGACTCCATATCGCTTCTAACCCTCTCGCCTATTCTTTGCGCTTCAATCAACTTGTTGTTTGTTTTGAAAAACTCAATTTGCGTCTCCATATCTCTTTCGATTTGAACTAAAGCACTACTTAAAACTTCGCTGTCAACCGCATAGTGTGAAGCCGGAAAAATTGCAACATGATTAAGATTATTTTTTTTGTGCCCCGTTAAAATATCAAACTCACTTATGCTCTCAATCTCATCTCCGAAAAATTCAACTCTAACTCCGATTTCGCTTGATTGGGCAATAAAAATATCAACAATGTCACCTTTGACCCGAAAATTTGCTCTCGCTATGTCAATGTCGTTTCGCTTGTAGTTAATGCCGATAAGTTTCCAAATCAACTCATCCCTGTCCATTTTTTGTTTTGGTCTTAGTGACACTGCCAATTTGTAGTAAGTTTCAGGCGCTCCTAATCCATAAATGCAACTGACACTCGCAACAACAATAACATCCCGTCTCTCGCCAAGTGAACATGTCGCTGAGTTTCGAAGTTTATCAATTTCATCATTTATTGCCATGTCCTTTTCAATATAGGTGTCGGTTGAGGCAACATATGCCTCCGGCTGATAGTAGTCATAATAACTAACAAAAAACTCAACACGATTATGAGGAAAAAACTCACGCATCTCGTTGCAAAGTTGAGCGGCTAAAATTTTGTTGTGAGCAAGTATCAATGCCGGACGATTGCTTTTTGCAATCACATTCGCCATAGTAAAAGTCTTGCCCGAGCCTGTCACGCCCAGCAAAACTTGATTTTTCAATCCATCATTAATTCCTGTTGATAACTGCTCAATCGCCTCTGTTTGGTCTCCCATCGGAGAAAACGGCGAAACAAGTTTATATGAATGAGAATCTTTCACTCCCCTAGTATATCACAAAACAATTCATAATGCATAATGCATAATACACAATTTAGGATATTTTTTTATTTATTTAATTGTTAAGACAAACTATCAATATGAATAACAAATACAAAATATATTTTAATATAAACTGCCAAGAAGATATATCTTCTTGGCAATTAACTGATGATTAATGTTTTTTTATTTGAAAAATCCGAGGCTTATTAGAGTTGCTCTGTCTACTTTTTGCATTGTTGCCGTGTCTATCTCGCCTATCTTTTCTTTTAGGCGTTTTTTGTCTAGGGTTCTGATTTGTTCAAGGAGTATCACGCTGTCTTTTGCAAGACCAAATTTTCCTGCCGGCACTTCAATGTGGGTTGGAAGTTTTGCTTTTGTGAGTTGGCTTGTGACGGCACAGGCAATGACTGTTGGTGAAAATTTGTTGCCGATGTCGTTTTGAATAATAAGGACAGGACGAGTGCCCCCTTGCTCAGAACCAACAACAGGGCTTAAATCAGCGTAATAGATGTCTCCTCGTTTTATAATCATTTTTTAAAGTGAAAAGTGAAAAGTAAAAGGTGAAAAATAAGGCAAAGCAAATTAAATGCATTTTAGCAACACTTTTCCTTTTTCATCTTTAACTTTGCACTTAACTAAAGGTTCGCCCATTCCAAATTCATTTCACCACACTCAACATAACCTTTTTCCATAGTCTCACTATCCATCATATGCACCGGAATGACATAACGGCTCAAAATTTCGCTAATTAATTTTTCAACGCTGACATTTTGCCTTTTTGCGTTGTCGTTAAGTAATTTGTTCACTTCCTCTGTTACCTTTATTGTGTAGTGTGTATTCATGATTATATCCTTTGTTTAAAAATTTAAACCTAAACTTATGAAAATAGTATTTATATATTTATTTGTTTATATACAGTTTTTTCAAGCAATTATAAAAGCCCCTTCGGCAGTTCCATTGCTTGAGACTCATCTTTATAATGTTAATTTTATCGGGCTCGCGCTGCTCACCCCTACAATTTAATCCACTCCCGAATATCATTCGTCAAAATAAAATCGTAGGGACGGCAATCTGCCGCCCCTACGATTTTGCTAGCGGTTTTTTTTCGACTACAAATAAAAAATCCGTAAGTTACTCACGGATTTTCAATCGGCTCAATATAGCCGGTTTCTTCTAAAAATGTTCTAAAACAATATCCTGCTTTATCGCAAATTTGTTTTAAAGTATCTATCAAAGGTATTATAGGCATTTTGTTTTTTCCTCTATACCCTTTTTCTAATCGAGAAATATTGGCAATACTTATATCAACCTTTTCTCCAAATTCTCGCATATTCATGTTTAAACTTAGTCTTATTTCTTTTATTTTTTCTGAGTAAGAAATTATTTTTTTGTTCCCCATAGTCAACATTATAGCAAAAAAAAATAAAAATATATATGAAAAATCATATAAAAATCATTGACTTGAGGGAACAAATGATTTATAATTGTATTGACTTGAGGAAACAAAACATATGAAATCAACAATAAGACAAATGTATTATGGAGAAAAAGGCAGTTCAGAGCAAATAAAAGTTTCAAAAGAGTATTTTAATCTTTTGCAAAAGTTTACTGAATATGAAGAAGAATTTGTTTCAAAAATTGCCGCCTTCCCTGAATTATTGAAACTATACACTAAACTAGCCGAATCTCTTGAAAACGCTAATAGCGAATTGTTCTTTGTTCATTATGCTGAAGGTTTCAAGTTCGGCTTTCTTTTGGGTTTGGAAATCTCAAAAGATGATTAAAAGCAACCTAATTAACATGCACTAAAAAACGCATCTTTATAAAAAAAGATGCGTTTTAATAACTTGATATGTCTATATCTATTCAATGATGTCGGAGACAACTCCGCTCATTATTGTTGTTTGAACTCCGTGCTTTTCCCATTCACGAATGATTTTGTTGATGCCGATTGAGTCGCTTGACAAGTGTCCTGCTATGATGACATTTCCTATGTTTTGTTCTTTTAGAGTTTTTGCATCAGACTCAGGAATATGCATCATGACGAGAGTGCCGACGCCTGCTTTGAAATACTCTTGCAAAACCTTTGCCCCCGGTCCTGTCAGTCCTGCCATATGAACCAAAATTTTGCCGGCGTAACTTTCCTTTGAACCAACTCTTATGACCGGTTTTCTTTCCGAATTTTTGTATTCGGCGATTTCTTCAAGAGCGTCAACAATATCGCCTAGTTTGACATTTTCATTGCCTTCAAATTTTTTGTCCAAAAAGTCTTGAACATGTTTTTCACCAATTAAGTCTGCCGGATTGTGAACAGACATAAACGGCATGTTGAGAAGTTTTGCAGCAGACTCACTTCTTCTTGTGTTTGAAACATGCAAATTATATGATAATTCAGTTGCTCTTGCTTGAACAAGTTTTTGAGAGCGATTTTTGGGCACACCGAGTTTATAGAGTTTTTCAATATTGACCTCTTCCAAAATGCTTGTCATCTCTTTGTTTGTCACTCTCGGGTGATGAGACACAACACAATCGTAGCCCAGTTCACGAGCCAAGAGTAATTCCGGCGTGTCCATGTCCACTCCGAATAGAACTTTTTTGATGTTTTTACCCTCGACAGTAATTCCGGAGTCCGGCGGAATTGCGTCAACATTTGCCAGTTTCAACGCAATATCAAACAACTCCTTTGTTGAAAGACCTTTTGCGTTTTGGGTTTGTTTTGTTTCTTTTGACTTTGACATGATTTTTATTCTCCTTATATTTCAATTTATAATGCATAATGCATAAATGATTGTTAAATTTCTATAGTGGTTTAATATCTTTTATTCTTTTAGTGCTAGGGCACATTCGGTTCGTTTTTTTAGCAGTTCACATGAAACAAAATGCGGAGTGAAGAGGTTCTTTTCAAAATGATGCGAATTCGCAATACAACCTCCTGAGCAAAAGAATTTTGCCCAGCATTTTAAACATTCTGATTTGTTTAGTATGCTGTTTTTTTGCAAAATAGTTGAAGGATTAAATTCACCGGAGTTGACATTTCCCATTTTGAATTCTTCAACCACAAATTGGTGACAGGGATAGATATCTCCGTTTGGTGATATGCCCATATATTCGCATCCTGCCCCGCAATTTCGAAGCCGCTTTGTCTCACATGGTCCTCCGGAAAGGTCAATGTTGAAGTGAAAAAAGTTTGGTCGGTGGTCTGTGTTGTATGAATTCTTAATTAACCTTGCCAGTTTTTCATACTCTTCGCATAATTCGGACAAGTCCTCTTTTCTTAGTGCCAGCGGATGGCCATATGGCAAGACAACCGGTTCAAGTGATATATTTTTAAAACCTAAATTAAACAGTTCAATAGCATCTTTTGAGAAGTCTTTGTTTGCCCTTGTGAAAGTGCCTCTTATGTAGTATTGCTTGTCTCCCCTTTGTTTAACGAATTTGAGAGCGTTTTTAATAACAACATCATAGGACGGAATGCCTTGTGTCGTTTTTCTGAGAGCATCGTGGACACTTTTTCTGCCATCAATTGAGATGACGACATTGAACATGTTTTCGTTAAAGTAGTCGATTATTTTATCGGACAGAGCATAAGCGTTTGTTGTTATTGTGAAACGAATTTGTTTGCCTGCTTTTTTTGCTTCCTTTCTTGCATAGTCAACTGTTCCTTTCACTACCTCAAAATTTAGTATTGCCTCACCTCCAAAAAAATCAATTTCAAGCATGTTCCTGTGACCGCTTTTTTGAACTAAAAAGTCAACTGCATTTTTTGCGGTCTCCATGGACATATGTGAATTTTTGCGAAGATTAATATCTGCAAAACAATATGAACATGCCAAGTTGCAATCATAAGTCACATTTAAACACATTGATTTAATGACACTCTCATGCGATGGCTCAACGATAATAATCTCACTAAAAAGAATTCCATCATTTATTAGTTCGTCAATTTCGCTCTCAGCGGATTTAACCTCATCAATTGAAAATGAGGACAGTGGTTTTTTGCTGTCCCCTTTTTTGTTTTCAATTAATGCTTTTGTTAATTCATCGATAACAAAAAGAGAGCCGCTGTTAACATCGATGGCAAAATTTTTATCGAGACATTTGAATGTGTGAACCATTTTATCAATGCATAGTTCATAATGCTAAATATAGTATTATGACTGTTAACTTTATTCCCTGCTTTCTTTGTTAATTTTCGCTTCTCTTTCGCATGATTGGTTGCCTACTGTGCAACTGGTTTTACATGCGCTTTGGCAACTTGCTTGACACTCGCCGCAGCCGGTTCCTTTTTCTCTTGAAATTGTGTTTTTTGCAATAACTTTAATGTGTTTCATTAAAAAAATCCTCCATTGCCAATAGTATAGCAAACATGAAGGACTTTTGCAACAGTTTTAAGGGGGTGATAAGAGGATAAAAAGTAAAAAGTGAAAGGTGAAAAGTATTTTGTCGATTTCTAAAAAATAACTTATCCTTACTTTTCACCTTTCATCTTTCACTTCCATTAATTATTCTTCTTTCTTCTGATTGCAATCGCTAATATTCCGCTTATCATGCCGCTAACGCCGCCGATTGCTGTGTCGTTCAAAAGATTTAGACCAAAGTTGAAGTTGCCGTTGTCGAGAATTGAAAATAATATAAAGGCAATAACGATATAGATAAGACCGACAAATAGTCCTTTTATCCAGCCGTTTTTTGGAATCCTCAAACAAATTAAACATGCAAAAAGGATTGAAATACCTTTGATTACTTGGTTAATGATTGGGATTGCTCCTGCTCCGATGTTAAGCACTCTTATGAAAAGTGCCAAAAGCAGTATTGCAACAAGCGAAAAAATCACCGCCACAATCACTGCTTTTATCACTTCAAAAACTGGTTTTCTTTGTTTTACTTCTGTTGCCATAAATTTTACTCCTAAAAATGCAAAAACTCTGCACACTAAAATAGATATGCAGAGTTTTATGGTTTTAGAAGCAATTTTTTAAGTGAAATGTGAAAAGTGAGATTAAATTAATTTTAAAATATTTTAACAATTTACTTGTTTCACTATTTTTTTCTTGGTTTGTAGGTGCTTTTTCTGACAATTGACTCTTCAGTTTCTTCTTCTGACGGCTCAAATTCAGTTGCGGCTTCTTCTGCTTTTGGTTCAGTTATTACTTCCTCACCGGAAGGAATGTCAAAAATATCAGGAGATGGCTCAGTTGCAGTTGCTGCTGCTTCTGTTTGTTCTTCCATAGATACAACAGGCGCTTCTGTTCTTAGGACTTGATAGAGTGCTTTGACATCAATAAGAAGAGGTGTCTTGTTATCTCCTTCGCCAGTCTCAATGAGGATTTCAGTGTCAACAGGTGAGATTTTGTTGATTTTTAAAATTGTTCCGATAATTCCACCAACAGTCATAATTTTGTCGCCAACTCTTAATGAAGAGTGGAGATTTTCGACTTGTTGACGGCGTTTTTTGTTTGTGAATATTGGGAGAACGACGATTACTCCAACTAAGAGGACCAATAGTCCAATCACAATCCATGTTGTTGGTTCCATTTTTATTTACCTTCTTTAAAGTTTTTTTCTATGCATTTCATTTGCTATAGATAATATTATATTAACACAAAAAAAATAAAAAATCAACTGATTATTGGTTGATTTTGAATTTTATAGAAAATATTATTTGATGTTAGACGGAACTTTTTGTCGAAAACTTTATTAGTAGTCAGTGGTTGGCAGTTGATAATTAAACTTATCCTTCACAAATCACCAATCACTACCACTAATCACAAATTATCGGACACTCGTTTCAAATATATTTGTCAGTCTGCTCAGCAATTTTTTATCGCTGAATCTGCCGTGAAGATTGACTTCTAACGGGGCGACATTAATTAAATACAAGAGTAATTGATTGGCACAATTTATTTTGTATTCAAAGCCTCCGCCTTGATAGTCACCTTTAACACAGTAGTATCCTTGAACTTGTCCGCTTCTTACTGAATTATCCTCAGAGATGTCAAGACGCATTATTTTCGGACTAATGGCACTTAATAGAAATCTGAGCAATTCACATAGCGCATCGTCATTATTGAGATAGGTTGCGTTATTTTTGGCTAAGAGTGCTATGTCATCCCAGCGTTTTTTCAACTCAACCAAACGGAAATTAAAAAGTCCGTCAAGGGCGATTTTATCACCCAGAAACAAACTTTTATCAACCATCTCGCTCTCTGTTTCTCTGTCGAATGCAACAAGTGAGGCAAGAAGTATTTCATATGCCTCATCATTTAAGCGAATGTTTTTCATTGCTTTGGTCAAATATTCAAACTTTATCTGACAAAGAACCGTCATGATTATCGCCTCTTTGATGAGTGCGACAACCTCTTTTTTGTGTTCTTTCACGCAAGCGACTGATATGCTTGTCCTGTGGACATTTTCGCTCTTTGCCAAAACACCTTTGTAGTCTTTCAATCGAATTGAAAGAAACCTCTCCATTTTTGAAACCCAATTAGATTCGTTGGGACTGGTTATTGAAAACTGAAACACACTTTTATTCTATGCATTCAGTGCATTGATAATGCACCGGAAAGTGAAAAGTGAAAGATGAAAGGTGAAAAGTTTTTTGTTAACAAAGTAAAAAAATTGGCTCTCGTTCCTTTGGAGAACAAAAACCAATTTTCACACTATATTTTTCACTTTTCACTTAATTAAATGTGCTGTCTCTTTATTCTGTTTTTCTCGTTGATGTTGGATTTGTAGTTATCCCAAAATTTTGAATATTCCGCAATTAGCGTCGGAACTATTGCAAGCCCTATGCAAATAAACCAGTGATACCAGTTCATTCCCCTCCAATCAAGTCCGATAGCAGTGTTAATGCCCGGAATGAAAACTAATATCGGAGCAACAAGCAGCATAATGACGGCACTCCATGCAAGTCTGGGATTTTCTTTGAATGCAATATTTTTAAATATTGACTGGCGTGAGCGAGCAGTGAAAACATGAAGGACTGCGACCCAGCCAAGGGTTAGGAATGTCATTGTTTGACCTGTTACATGTGAGGGCAATTCTCTTGTCGGAATATAGTAACCTCTCAATACTTCTTGGAGATACACTCCGTCTGCGAGCCAGAATGTTCCAAAAATATAGGCAACCAGTGCAGCAACAGTAAAAGCGATTGTTTGCCTTATCATGACTTCCACCAGTCCGCCGGAAAAGAAACTTTCCTTTCTGTCGAACGGTTTTCTTTTCATGATTCGAGGATCTGCTTTTTCTCTCGCAAGAGCAAGTCCCGGAATACCATCAAAGAGGACATTAATAAGAAGGAGCATTAAAGCGGTGATTGGGATTGCTCCAAAAATTGAGCGACCCAAAAGCATTATCAAAATTTCTGCAAAGTTTGCAACTAATAGGAAGTAGATTGTTTTTCGAATATTTGAAAAGACATTTCTTCCCTCTTCGACAGCATCAACAATTGTTGAATACTTATCATCGACAAGCACCATATCTGAAGCAGATTTTGCAACTTCAGTTCCTGCAATGCCCATTGCGGTTCCGATGTCAGCACCTTTTAACGCCGGGGCATCATTGACGCCGTCTCCCGTCATTGCGACAACTTCGCCTTTTCGTTGCCATGCTTGAACAATTCGAATTTTATCCTCAGGCGAAACCCTGGCATAGACACAAACATCTTCAACGATTTCATATAATTTTTGATCGTCGATTTGGGCTAGTTCCACTCCCGTCATGACAGCACCTTTGTAGTCAGTTATTATCCCTAGTTCTTTTGCAATTGCTTTTGCGGTGACAGCATGATCACCTGTTATCATGACAGTTCTTATTCCTGCCTCTTTTGCTCTTGCAATTGCGGCGATTGCCTCGGGGCGGGGCGGGTCAATTATGCCGATGATGCCTTCAAAAGTCAAATCTTTTTCGACATCCTCAATGTTCTTCGGCAACTCTTTTATTTCCTTTGAAGCAAGGGCGATAATTCGAAGTGCGTCAACAGCGAACTTATCGTGCATTTCCTGCAATTCCAACTCGTAGAGTTTGTCGTTTTTCTTTATCGGAAGGAAATCAAATCCGCCTTTTGAGAGAACAAGGTAGCCGCTTCCGTCAGGTTTTTTGACGACAGTGGTCATCATTTTTCTCTCACTGGAGAACGCAATTTCAGCAACTCTTTCATATTCTTTGTCGAGGTCTGCTTTGATTATGCCCTTTTCAATCGCCAGACGCATGATAGAGCGTTCAGTCGGGTCTCCAACCATTTGAGGCTCACCGCCATCTTTGGGAGTTTCCAGTGACACATTTGAAGCAAGAAGAAGTTTTTTAATGACTTCTTCGTGAATGTCTTTTGCCTCATCATCTTTCACAGGTTCAGAACCATATGCCCAAATTCGTCTTATCGACATTTTGTTCATTGTCAGTGTTCCTGTTTTGTCAGAACAAATGACAGAGGTTGACCCCAAAGTTTCGACCGCTTGAAGTTTGCGAATGAGTGCATTTCTAGCAACCATTTTTTTGACGCCATGAGTTAATATCAATGTGACAATAAGGACGAGTGCTTCAGGAACTGCAGCAATAGCAAGTGCGACTGCAACAAACAAATGGTCATTTGTCCAGCCTTCTTGAATTAGACCTATCGTCATAATGACAGCAGCAGCGGCGAGTGCGACAAGTGAGATTAGACGACCCAGTTTTGCCAGTCGCTTTTGAAGCGGTGTTTTGAGTTTTTTGGTTGTGTTGAGATAGCCTGCGATTTTTCCGATTTGAGTGTTCATTCCGGATGCACAAACTATTGCTCTTGCATTTCCTCCAAGAACAAGACATCCTGAAAAAACCATGTTTCTTTGGTCTCCGAGTCCTTCAACTTTTTCAACAACATCGCTGATTTTTTCAATCGGTTCACTCTCGCCTGTTAATGATGCCTCGTCAACAAGGAAATCAACACTTGAAATAATGCGGCAATCCGCAGGGACTAAGTCGCCGGTTTTGAGAAGAACAATATCACCGACAACAACTTCCGCAGTTTGAATTTGAACCCTTACGCCGTCTCTCAAAACAAAGCACTGAGGCGAATTTAAAACAGCGAGTGCTTCAAGCGCCTTTTCCGCTCCTCTTTCTTGAATAACCGCAAGACCGATGTTGAGAGCGATTATGCCGAAAATGATGACCGGTTTTAAAATTGAGCCAACCGAAATAGTCGCATTTTCATCAATTGCATCAACAATCAAGAGTGCAACAGCGAGCAGCGCACCCACAACAAGGATAATAATTGCCAAGTCTTTGAAATGCTTCAAAATTTGGACAATGATATGTTCCTTTTTCTTGTCGTGAAACTTGTTTTCACCATGTTTTGCCCGAGATTCCTCAATTTGTTTTGCACTCAATCCGTTTTCAGGATTGACCCCATGCCTTTTCAAAACCTCGTCCGAACTTAATTTATGCCAATCTGCCAATTCGCACCTCCCAGTGTTTAGTATCAAACATTAAGTTACTATGTTATTTTATACAATCAAACCATATTATAACACAAATCCCCGTCTTTTGCAAAGAAAAAACAGGGATTTGAATTATTTTTTTATTGTTGATTTCATAATAACTCTATACGACCGTCTTCATGGCGATAAATGTCCCAATGAATAATGAGTGATATTTCCCGCAAAATTTCATAATCATAACACCATCGCAACGAAGAACCGAATATTACTAACCTTATTGTGCTTTCTCCGTAGGGAATATTATTTATCATTTCCTCTCTCATGTCATAGAAAAACATTCCTTCATAAACCATATTAAAAAACCGATTAAAAACATTTACCCCACGATGATTAAAAACACTTAAACTATGCCAACCAATTCCCAACGCATCTTTTACCTCTTCCATACTCCCAAACATAAGCACTTCAAAATCAATAGGTTCTTCTCTTATCAAATAAACTTCCCAAAAACTAACATAAATACTTTTTGCGTCGCTGCTTCTTCTCGTTATTTTAATAATATTGCTGCCTTCATTCAATCTAAGGTAAAGGAGCGAAATTTCCATGTTATACTCTAATTGTCCAAAAATCCATGTCGGATATCCGACAAATCTTACTTCGCTCGTATCAGAACAATAAATATATGCCCTATAAAATTCACCGCTTAGATTAATATCTTGCCCATTCCAGCGAAGAAATCCGTCAGCAACAAAAAAATCATAGTCAACTTCTTCTACTGTTAAATAAATTTTCCAGTAACTAATAAATGTAGTTGCCCTGTCACTGCTTCTTCTGACAATTCTTATAGTGTTATAGCCCTCAGTTAAACTAATTTCATCAAGCGATACTTCAAAATTATAATTCCTCTGCCATGAGGAACCAATCCATCTTGCATATTGAACGAACCTTTCAGGGTTTTCGTCATGATTGTCAACATATACTCTATATGTGGCATGGTCTGTTCCACGCCAACGAAGAAATCCGCTAGCAACAAAAAAATCATAGTCAACTAAAGTCGTTGAAACTTCTGAAACAGGTATTCTTTGAGGAACATTCGTATCGCCTTGTCTTCCCGAGCCAAGTTGTCCGGTTCGATTATTTCCCCAAGTATAGACATGTCCGTTATTAGTCACTGCCAGTGTATGTCTAAAAAAACCATAAACTCTTGAAACATTTTCTAAAACTTGTTTCGGCTCACTTCTAAAAACGGTGTTACTTCCGCTAAAGCAACCGAAAAACGACCATCCTAAATCGCCGCCTTCTCCGCAGCCCAATCTGTCATCGCTGTTGCTTCCCCATGAAAAAAGATTGCCATTGACATCTATTGCAAAACTTGAGTCGCCATTTGCTCTAACACTTTTAAATTGCCTGTCAGTCACTATATGGACAGGATAGTATTCATTTCTATTTCGTCCGCCCCAAGTCCTGATAAAGCCTAGTTGACCGTCATTGTTTGCCCCCCATGAAAAAAGATTTCCTGCTTCGTCAACTGCGAGCGAATGATTAGAGCCTATGCAAATATCGACAAACCTTCTTTCATTAGTCACACGAGTCGGCATAAGCACCTCATATGAATGCCCTAAGCCCAATTGACCGAACAAATTTTGCCCCCAAGTCCATAAATAACCATAGGTGTCAATCGCTAAACTAAAACCGGAAAAACCGGAAAAACCGCCTCGGTCATTTGAGGCAATTTTAACAAACCTCGTCTCTCCGGCATTAATCATCGTTCCGTTAACAATAAACTCATGAAAACTAAAACCATTCTCATCAAAATCCCAAACATACCTTCCGGAGATATTAACAATATTTCCATCTTCATCGATGGCAAAATTTCCGTTAATATAAGTAAATTTAGTATCTTCTAAAACAGGAATAACTTCACCAAAAGAGTGCGTGTTACCATCCCATATTTCTCTCATATTCCATCTAAACAAATTTCCTTCATTATCTAAAACATGAGTGCCGGTTAGTTGCTTTTTGTTCTCACCTTTTAAAACAAACTCACTATCCCAACCTCCATGCCAATCCTCTCCGCCTAAAGCCCAAAAATTTCCGTAACTATCAATAAAATAAGTCCTATACGGAGGCGGAGGAGAACACGCTGAAAATATAAAAAACGGCATGATAAAAAATGCCATCACGCAAACTATCACCATCATTTTTTTTAAAATACTTTTTCTCATGGAACAAGTATATATTATTTCTTTAAATTTGTCAAGACTTTTTTAGAAAAAGTTTTAAAGGTATTTTTGAAAAAACGGAACGCAGTTTTTAGACAGCGTTCCACTTTTTTTAATTTGATTTGTTTGTTTTGCGAAATTTTTTAAATGAAATTATTCCGACTATTAGTCCTGCAATAAATCCCAGAATGCTGAAACCTAATGCGATTGAATAGCCGATAATTTCACTTCGGACATATGCTTGCCCCATATGGTCATAATACCCGCCGACTGTTTCAATAATTTCCGCAATAAAGTAACCAATAAGTATCAGACATGTTAATGCAATGACACCGCCAATGATTGAGAGGATTAAGCAAGTAATTCGATTGTTTCCTGTTGTTCTTTGTTTTTCTTGAATTTCATTCGTTTTGACATTCTGATGATAGTCTTGAGTTGTGCTAAGTGTGTCATCTCCATGAACAAGGCTATCGAGCGAAATGTTATATAGCCTTGCAAGAGCAATGAGATTTTCGGTGTCAGGCAAAGACTCTGCTCTCTCCCATTTTGAAATTGCTTGACGGCTTATACTAAGTTTTTCAGATAGTTCGTCTTGAGAGTAGTTATTCTTTTTCCGCAGTTCAATCAGCCTGTCTGCTGTTTTGTAGTCCATTAGTTTTTTCTCCTTTGCGTCCACGACGCTTTTGTCACAAACAGTGTTAAAAAATACTCTTCATTTAAGTTGCCTTATTTTTTTCAAAGTTTGTGTCTTTTAAAGATACTTCCATTATATCTCAAAAATAGTAGTTGCGACAATTAAATCTACTTTTCATTTCCGCAACTATAGGTTGCATTTTGATTTTTGCGGTCAACGAGAGATAGAAAAACAGTCAGCCTACTTTTTCCAAATTTCATTAAGTCTTTTACGAAGTTCATAGGGACATCTTTTTTTCTCTGTTCCTAATTTTTTTAATGCTATTATTGCATCATCAACTATTGGGAAATAAAGATTGCGGAACAGCCAAAAATATGAGTCCTGACTATCAATACCAAAACCGCCGTCTGAGTAGAAATCATCATCTTCATACAACTTAGCGACACTCCTTGCTTCTATCATGTCGTCAAATAGTTTTTTGTTGTTGTTGAGAAATTCAATTTGTTTTTCATTTAATTGAGCAACCGGTCGTGTTGGCCTGTCATAAATTAAAACACCGCCGCAAACAATTTCTTTGTCCTTGAAGACCACAAACACGCCTGTGCTTGAACTCATTCTTTTAACTTCACTGTCGGTAAGAAAAAATAGAGTTTGCCCTTCCTTTTCCAAAACATCTTGCAAAAGGTCAATGTCTGAAAAATCTTTTGTCAAAGAAACCTCCACTCCTACTCCAAGTTGTTTTTGATAATCAATCTGTCCCTTTCTAATCCAACAGTCAAGCCGCCAAAAATACGCCAAAAACTCCGCCACCTGATGCCTAAACTTCAGTTGCTCTTTCCTTACATATTCTTCAAAAATATTATTTGTGTCGTTGTCCATAGATTCTCTCCTTAAATTAAATCATTATATCCATGTTTAATAAGTTTGTCAAGGGTTGAAACAATATTATTTTTTATTATTTTTGCTTGACATCAAATAAGAAAATGTGATAGACTGACATCGTCACACAATTATTTAGAAAAGTATGGTGAATTCTGCCCATTGGCGATTTCTCCCCATACTTTTCGTGGATTGTGTGACAACAATTAGGAGATAGTCACTTGGGGTGCCGCTCTCTTAATTGAGGACGGCACTTTTTTTTGTGTAGTCGAAGGAGAAAAAATGAATAACAAAATCAAATGCACTTATTGTGAAAGTTATGATATGTTTCCTTATGAATTAGAATATAGAGAGTATGGAGACGGCAGTACTTATATTACTAATACAGAAACTTTTGCTTGCAAAAAATGTTGTCATATTGAATGGTTTGTTAACGAAGATGCAATACAGATAGCCTTTCAACAATATGAACACAATAGAAAACACACTATTGAGCATAAAAAAAAATTAACTAGACTTAAAATAAAAAAATCAAATCTAGAAAACAAAATTAATAAATTAAATAATATAATATCTGATGAAAATCAAACTGTTAAAACAGTAAATGAAGCAAAACTAAAATTACAGTCATTAATAAATGAGTTATCAAATTTAAAATGATTAAATTCAAATTAATCGTCCCTACAACTAATTTTCAGAGTTCATTTCCTATAGAATCATTTTATTTGCAGAGACGGTAAGTGCCCGCCTGCACAATGTTATTTGTTTGTCACGATTTTATGCATAAAAAAATGGAGCACTACTTAAATTAAAGCAGCACTCCATTTGTTTTTTTATTTCACTTGCACTCAATCCATAAAATCGGTTCCATGAAATGGGCACACCCATATACCCCAATCATCTTTAACTAGATTATATCCGCATTTTTGGCATGTTGGCGAAAATGAACAAACTTTCTCAACGATTGCCATGCTTTTATTATTAATCATTAGTTTTTCTCCTCCTTTGTTTATTTTTTAGTATATTCATATAATACACTTCGCCTTTTTTTTGTAGTCAATTATGCTTTTTGTTTTATTATTATATAAATTTTCTTATATTTTGTCAAGTAATTAAATACGATTTTTTTTACATAAAAAATTGGCTTTAGAATAACAAGGTGTCGTCCATAAATTTTATTGTAGAGTTTTTCGGGTTCGCGATGCTCACCCCTACAATTTGTTGTGGACAAAAAATGAAATGTAATAGTAAAATGTTATTTCACTTATAGTAGTATGACTTTTTGTTAAGAACATCGAGTTCTCCTTTTGGTTTCTTTTTTCGATATTTAGTAAGTTCAATTTTTAATATTTTCATGGTTTCTTCTTTTTCGCAAATAATTGCCAGTTTTTCTTCAAACTAATAGTTTTGTGTGTTTTTGAAAATTCTCTCTTTAAGTGTTTTTTCGCATTTATTGTTTGGATCAACCTTCTCTTATCATATTAGGATATCATGTTTCAATGTTATTTGTCAATACATTTTGTCGTAATAAAAAAATGGCACGCATTGGGGGGCAATGCGTACCTAGAGGGGGCATAATAATAGTATAGCAAAACGCTACGCTGGCAACTGCATACTAGGATATTAAATATAATTTAAATGCTTTGTTCGGAAAGCATAATAGAGTTTTAAGAGTAAAAATAGGGTGTAAATTGGGTTTTAGTCTGTTTTTGTCTTGAAAAGTAGTTTAAAAAATTAGAGTCAGCGGAAACGAGATTGCTCTCATTTCATGACATTAATTCGAAGAAAATCAATGTTACTTGATTAAGCCCTCGACTTATTAGTACCAGTAAGCTGAACACATTGCTGTGCTTACACATCTGGCCTATCTACCTTGTCGTCTACAAGGAGTCTTACTACCTTACGGTATGAGATATCTTATCTTGAGGTGGGTTTCACGCTTAGATGCCTTCAGCGTTTATCCGCTCCGTACGCCGCTATCCTGCCATGCCGCTGGCGCGACAACAGGTGCACAGTAGGTACGTTCACCCCGGTCCTCTCGTACTAGGGGCAAATCCTCTCAAATATCTTACGCCCACGAAGGATAGGGACCGAACTGTCTCACGACGTTCTGAACCCAGCTCGCGTGCCACTTTAATCGGCGAACAGCCGAACCCTTGGGACCTGCTACAGCCCCAGGATGTGACGAGCCGACATCGAGGTGCCAAAC
>Ga0131853_10003479_pt1 | contig 28227 bp, 25 predicted proteins | sample TergutLab28metaG_FD_92764 | JGI IMG/M metagenome (GOLD analysis project Ga0131853, IMG submission 92764) | Labiotermes labralis P1 segment gut microbial communities from Petit-Saut dam, French Guiana - Lab288 P1 (version 2) (version 2) | ecosystem: Host-associated > Arthropoda: Insects >...
CGTTTCATTTCTCATTTTGTTTCTCATGGCCAATTTTAATGAAACAGAAGACATAGAGCGCAATTCGCTTTTGGAGTACAACAGAGCCCGCATTACTGATATTCTGACTGATAACACCATTTTTCCTCATATAGACAATCCTGATGCCTACGGTGGGATGCGTGAACTCCGTCAGGGAACTGTTATTTTTGAAATAGAGGTTTTAAGTGGTACTTTTGCTGGTCTTGTTTTAGAAGCCAATTATCATATGAATTCTCCCATGCATATTGATTTTGAAATAGGAGATCTAGTTTCCGTGCGCATTTTTGAGTTCGAAGGTGACATTATGATCACTGAAATTAGGTATCCTGAGCGTTCATTTTGGCTCTTTGGGATGATTGGTTTATTTGTATTATTTTTATGTTTAATCGGTGGTAAGCGTGGGATGCTTGCAGTAGGTGGTCTTGTTTTTACCATTCTTAGTGTGATTTTTTTGCTTATTCCCCTTATCACATCAGGTTATCCAGTCATTCCTGTGACTTTAATTGTCTTGACCTTGGTCACATTGGTCACCATTACCCTTTTAGCCGGTATAACGACGAAGGGGATTTCAGCATTTTTGGGTTCTCTTAGTGGTGTAGGGCTTGCTGCTGTTTTTGCATTAATTGCTGGAAACCTTGTTTATATAAGTGGCTATAATATGGGGAATTATCGCGCCATTATTCATTTATCGGGAGGTGCTCGGATCGATGGGTTGTTTGTTAGTAGCGTCCTTGTTGCAGCCATTGGGGCGATTATGGATTCCTCTATGTCAGTTGCTTCTGCCATGGAGGAGGTTAAATCTGCCAACCCAAATGTGTCGTCACTTAGTCTGTTTAAGGCAGGTTTTAATGTGAGCCGTGATGTGATGGGCACCATGTCTAGCACCCTTATTCTCGCCTTTATCGGTGGGAGTTTAGCCATGATGATATTTATGTATACAAGTAATGTGACGTTTAATCAATTGATTAATAACGACATGATCGCCATGGAAATTGTCATGGGGATTGCCGGTAGCTTTGGGATTATTTTGGCTGCACCGCTTACGGCATTTATTTCAACAAAATTGTTAACCATAAAGCGCAAGCAGCGTGAACAAATTTCTAAATAGTCGATAAAAATATTTGAGTTCGATGGGTTCAAAGAGGGGAAAGAGGGCAATGTAAGTTTACGTATGTAAACTAAGTTTCTGTCCAAAATTTCCGGCTTGGCAAAATCGAGCTTTTTTGACATCCTAACAAGAAATTATGAAAAACTTTACCAAAACTTTACTTATAACTGTTAAAATTAATGGTGTAGAGAGGAGGAAGTGGCTTGTGATGGTATATCATATAAATAAGAGGGGGAGGCTATTAACAATTAATAGGGAAAAAATGAAAAGAGGTATTTACAAATGAGTATGGATGTAGCAACAAGGAAAAAGTACGAAGCGTGGAAGAGGAGAAGGGTTTTGAATTATATTCTCTTTTTAGTCCTAGGTGTCCTTGTGGTATGGGCTGGTTTTCTTTTAGGAAGCTCTCGTAACGACCGAGAAGAGGACGGTGTCGTTAATCCCACTGAAACCAATTATCTAGCAAATGAGGTTGAAACGGAACCAGTTCCTACCGAAACAGATGGAACAGTTTCAGGCTATATAACAGAAGAGCCTGATATTGAAGATAGAAGAGAACCGGTTGTCTTTTGTGGTGCTGCTGAACCAGATGATGCCACAGTATTAACGACTGAGGAAGCAATGTCTTATTTAGCATTAGTAAACAGATGTTACCGAATGGCTGATCAGTTTTCGCCTAGTGATTTAACTGTTGTTAATGTTCCAGGTGTTAATTTTCCTGGGAATGGTATACATGAATTAAGAGAGACAGCTGCTCGTGCTTTAGAAGCTATGTTTCAAGAGGCAGGCACAAATGGCTTAGAAATCCTTATGTCTAGTGGCTACCGTGATTTTAATTTACAGACATTTTTCTATGAGAGACAAATTGAAGCACAGGGAGGTGACGTGGAAGCAGCAAGACGAATCAGTGCTGTCCCAGGTCACAGTGAGCATCAATTAGGACTTGGAGTGGATTTAACAACACCTGCACTAGAAGTACTTGGTTGGTTGCATTCAGATTTTTCTGCAACACCAGAAGGGATCTGGGTTCGTGAAAATGCCCATCGCTTCGGTTTTATTGTAAGCTTTCCATATGGACGAGAAGCAGATGTCGCCATTATTTATGAACCATGGCATATCCGTTATGTTGGTGTAGACTCTGCCACTGTTATTTTCGAAAACGGGCTTATTTTAGAAGAATATTTGTGGTATTTCCACTAAAACAATCAGACGATAAAAAGAGGTAATAATAATGAACTCAAACAACTTAAAAAATGCAAAAAATGAGACACGAAAACGAAAGAGAAAAGTGCAGTATATCAGCATGCTAGGTGTGCTAATATTCTTATTTATAGGCGGTTTTATTTGGGGAACAAACAGACCAGATAATCAAAGAGAAGCAAATGAGGGAGGAGATTCCGCCATTGCTTCAAACACAAATTCTAATAATCAGAATGACTCCGATAATCAAGACGATTCCGACAACGGGGATGAACCAGAAGAACCAGATGACTCAGATGAAAACACAATCAGACTTCAATTTGCAGGAGATGTTTTCATGCACGCTGGTCCAATAGAAGTAGGTCGAACAGGTGCAAATACGTTTGATTTCAAACCTTTCCTAACCCATATCCGACCGTTCATTGATGGAGATTTTGCCATTGCCAATATGGAAGTACCCGTAGATGCTCGTGGTAACAATCAGGATGTAGCAGGTTGGCCTAATTTCAATACGCCTTTTGAAATATTAGAAGCTGTCCAATATGCAGGCTTTAATCATATGATCACCGCAAATAACCATTCCTTTGATTTTGGCTTAGAAGGATTACTTAACACGGTAAATAGTTTTGAACGCGCAGGATTAGACCATACAGGGATGAACGTTGATTGGAATGACTTTAATGCACCAACCCTTGTTGATGTAAATGGCATTACAGTTGGTGTGATTGCTTATACAGATTCAGTTAATGGTTTAGAACATATGGTACCAGAAGCTTCTCGCAGCTACGCTGTTAGACGCTTTAGATCTCATACGTTAGATGATATCGACCAAATGTCAACAGATGTTGCCAACCTACGTGAAGCAGGTGCTGAATTAGTCGTCGTTGCCCTTCATTGGGGTGCAGAATATGGGGACGAGCCTTTGGAGATGCAACGTTTAATTGCAAGACAGCTTATTGATGCTGGTGTAGATGTTATTATGGGGAAACATTCTCATACGGTGCATCCAGTAGAATGGCATTATCGTTCTGATGGGACTCGTGGGTTTATTATCTATTCTTTAGGAAACTTTTTAGCTGATCAAACAAGACTATTCCCAGATGCAACTAGACCTACCGAAGTCTTATACAGAGGTTGGAACAGTGGTGCTAACACTAATTTTGCAGGAAGAACGCAATTTGGAATGCTGGTTACGCTAGAAGCAACAAGGGATGAAGATGGTCAAATCAGATTAGAGACAGCTGATGTATTGCCAACTTTGACGCTAAGAGATTTTAGCGGGAATACATTAGGGACTGTGGATGGTGTCAGTGTGATGCCACTTATAAACGGCGAATTGCCAGACTTTGTAGCTGATGAAGAACTGCGTAACTGGGGACAAGTTGCTTATGAACACGTGGTAAGTATCGTAGGTGAAGAATTCATTAGGAACTCTGCAGCTAACTAAATAAAAATCAAATAATGGGTGGTAGTAATGAAGAAAAAAATTGGGCTATTATTGTTTCTATTGATGACAATATATTTGGCTGCTTGTGGAAATGAAAAAACTGAATTTGAACCTGTGACTGTGGCTGGATTTACCGTTTCAAGTTCAGTTCAACAAGTGGTTGAACAAGGAATTTATGATTTTGATAAAAACCAGCTGGTGGATTTCCTTCCTGATTTACATTGGGAGATACCTCAACAAGATTTCACTTTCCATTTGGAGTTGATTCATGTAGAGTTGGAAGAAGCTGAATCAACAGAACCGAATGAGGCGGTTATACCGAACCCTATCGTGGTTAACACTGAAGGAACGGTGACATTTGAGCCTATTACCTTTCATTATGCTGGGATATATACCTTTCGGATCTATCAGTCTCAAAGTGGGATTCAAGTGAATCCGAATCAAAACTGGCAAATAGATGGTTCAGCTTTTTATCTTGATGTGATAGTAACAGAAGATCAAGAAAATGAAGTGTTGCGTGCAAGTGTTTCCTGGCTTGAAGAAGCTGAATTCTTCAATGAACACACCTTATACGTTGAAGAAATATTAACCACACTGTTCAACTCTATTGCCTTTAGAATGGACAGTGAGCACGCGCTTTTGATCAATTTGTCTACAGGCGAAATTTTATTTGAACATCAAGCCGATGTACGTGCTTTTCCTGCTTCTGTCACTAAAATTATGACCGTTTTGATCGGGCTCGAACAGGTTGAAATGGAAGAAACAATAACAGTAAGTGCTGATTTTGATCGACTTTTCTTAGCCGAAGCCAGTCAATCAGGGTTTGTTGATGGCGAGACTAGAGAGTTTTCAGAAATTCTACATGGCATTATGCTTGGCTCAGGAGGGGAGGCTACAGAGTCTCTGGCGAATCATGTGGCAGGTAGTTACGAAGGTTTTGTTGAATTGATGAATCTGAAAGCTGCACAACTGAATATGAATGATACGCATTTTGTCACTGCAACAGGGCTGCACGATGACAACCACTATACCACAGCCCATGACATTGCTATTTTGCTTAGGTATGCCCTAGAAAATCCTGAATTCCGAGCTATTTTCACGACGGAAAGCTATGAATTAGAAACACCTAATGCCATTACTGATGTTTTACATTCAACGCTTTTTCGCGCTGCGCCAACAACAGAATTTAATGGTGGTCAAATCATTGGTGGAAGAACTGGTTTTACCACACCTGCGGGGCGTTGTTTGGCAAGTTTGGCTACCAATGGAACAGATGAATTTATCTTAATCACATTTGGAGCACGATATGATGATCCAGCAGCACATGTTTTAGATGCTTTATTGATTTACGAATACTTTCTGCACGAGAAAAGTAATTAAAAATGAAAAAATGTTTGACATTCTGCCTCAAAAATGATATTATATCTAAGTGCTCATTTTGAGGCATGAAACAGGGGCGTAGTTTAACGGTAGAACTACGGTCTCCAACACCGTCAGCGCGGGTTCGATTCCTGTCGCCCCTGCCAATTTATTTGATCGATATCAAACGTTGTCTATATCAACGTTTTTTATTTTACCATAAAAAAGGCAAAATCATCACCTACATTATTTAAATGATAGTGAGGAAATTTGCCTGTTTATTAAGTTAAAAAAACAATCGCTTTTAGCGTTGATAAATATTGTATTATCTTTAGAAGTGCGATACAATATTAAAGGGCATGCTGATGAATACCACTTGATTAGCTTTTATCCGCGTGAGTGGCTTTTGAAATTAAAAATCCGATAGAGGTTGAAATGATATTTCGAAGTTGAATAAGGCCATCTGAATAAGTTGTTTGGCTGGTGAAAGTTGCGATGGATAATGTAATGATACAAGCTAGGCAGACGATTGTAATAAATAGTGTTCGAATGTATGTTACATTTTGAAAATTTGGCTCATTTGTATTCGTAGAAGTGGTTTCACCTGATGATTCTTCATCAAGTGAAGACTTTTCTTTTCTGGTTATATTCATCCCACCCAAAAAGTATCCCATCACACTGGAAAATGTAATACGAAAGAATGTATCAGTAGAAGCATCTGTACTCAATGCATGTAGAAAAATACTGAAAATTAATTCAAAAAGTAAAACAACTCCAACTAAAAGCAACACTTTATTTGTAAGATCTAAATATCTCCATTCCAACCGGATTTTTTTTAACAGATGATTCTTAGGTGGCAGATTGTTTGGCATAAAACCTCCTCCTTTGTAAGCATATAGTAGTATATGAACGCGCTATAAAACCCGAATAGATAAAGCTCCCTTTTGATTTAAACAATCATGTAAGCAGGTGAAAATGATGAACCAATTAATTAAAGATAAACTAACGTTACTCCCAAATGCACCAGGCTGCTATTTGATGAAATCTGCCTCTGGTGAAATCATTTATGTGGGAAAAGCAAAATCATTGAAAAATCGGGTTAAGTCTTATTTTCTTAAAGTTCACAACCGTCGAACACAATATTTAGTTTCAGAAATTGTTGATTTTGAATATATTATTACCGACAGCGAAGTGGAGGCGTTAATTCTTGAAATCAATTTGATTAAGAAATATGACCCACGATTTAATGTGAAGTTGACAGATGATAAAAGCTATCCCTATATCATGATCACAGCAGAACGTCATCCGCGTTTGGTAACAACCCGTCAAGTTAAAAAGGATAAGGCTAAGTATTTTGGTCCTTTCCCAAATACCCAAGCTGCTAATGAGACTGTTCGTTTATTAAATAAAATTTACCCTTTGCTAAAATGTATTAAATTGCCTGATAAAGTATGTCTCTATGCCCATATTGATCAATGTTTAGCCCCTTGTGTGAAAGAGGTGACGTCTGTTGAATATGAGCGTCTTACGGAGTCGATTGCGAAATTTCTAAAAGGTGATATTTCGGAGGTTAAGAAAGAATTAGAAGAAAAAATGATGGCCAGTGCTGAGAAACTGGACTTTGAGCGGGCGGGGGAGTATCGGGATGTGATTGCCAATATTGAGTTAACGGTTCAAAAACAGCAGATTTCTTTTGCCGATTTTGAGGACAGGGATGTTTTTGGTTATGCTCAAATTGATGATTTGATTTGCGTGCAGGTTTTCTTTGTGCGTGGTGGGAAAATCATTGAGCGGGATGTGTCTATTTTTAATTTAATTAACAATCTTGAAGACGAAGTGGCTAGTTTTATCGCTTGGTTTTATCAGCGAGGGAATATTATGCCAAAGGAGATTTTTGTTCCTGAGGATCTAGATGTGGAATTGTTAGGGAAGGTGTTACATGCTAAGGTGCTTGCACCTAAAATTGGGAGTAAGAAAAAGTTGGTTGATTTGGCGATGAAGAATGCATGGGTCGCCCTTGAGCAAAAGCAACAATTGATCGATGCCAAGATCGAGCGTACTGAAGGGGCGATTGCGATTTTAGGACGACTACTCGGCATAGATGCACCACAGCGGATAGAGGCTTATGATAATTCTCATCATGCAGGTCAAGATGCTGTTAGTGCCATGGTCGTTTTTAAGAATGGAAAGCCTGCTAAGAAAGAGTATCGGAAGTATAAAATCAAAATTGCCGATACCAAAGATGATTATGGCATGATGCGTGAAGTGATTTATCGACGCTATTTCAAAGTGCTAAATGAGGATTTACAGCCTGCTGATTTGATTGTTGTGGATGGCGGGCTTGGTCAAATGCGGGTGGTTAAGGAAGTGCTTGATACACTTGGGTTTTCCCAATTGTTAGTGGTTGGACTTGTTAAGGATGATAAACATCGTACCCGTGCCTTGATCGATGGTCGTGATGAACAGGAGATTCCATTTACGCCTGAGGACAGGGTAGCTTTTAGTTTGCTTGCGCAGATTCAGGAGGAAGTTCATCGCTTTGTTGTAAACTTCCATCGCACTTCACATAGTAACCGTGCGTTTACGTCTATACTTGATGATATCCCAGGTGTAGGAAAAAAACGTAAGGAAGTTTTGATTAAAAATTTCAAAACGACTGAACGAATGTTGAATGCATCAGATGAGGAATATGCGAACCTAGGTATCCCGATTAAATTGGCACAAACAATCAGAGAACACATTGACCAAAAAAAGTTGTAAATCAAGAAAAGAATCAGCACCAAATAGCCAATTCTTCATAAAATAGTAATAGATACAAAGAATAGCTCATTTTGGGCGCATGTATCATGGCTATGAGCCACCTCGAATAAGAGGGGGGTAGAGGTACTTGGATAAAAATCATTCAATTTTAACAAAACGTGAGCAAGAAATTTTTGATTTACTCGTTATTAGCCAAACAACGAGTGAGATTGCCAGCCTTCTGGATATTAGTGAAAAAACGGTACGAAATCACATTTCAAATGTTATTTTGAAACTAGGCGTGAAGGGACGCTCTCAAGCGATACTCGAGTTGCTAAAGCTAGGGATAATCGAACTTTAAGCGAAAACGTTGCAATGGAATCTGTGCAAATAAGGATTCTTTCAAGATGAACATCTACGGATCATTTTTTGCGTAGGTGTTTTTTTGTTTTTCTTTTTTTACAACCATGAATATCAAAGCTATTTTTAACATAGACTGTCCTAAATGATTATGTGTAAGTCAGGGAGTGAAAGTTATGCGAAAATTTATGAAGGTGATGGTGTCATTTGCTTTAGTGATAGGCATATTTGTGCCGACTGTCCGTGCTGAGGAATTGGTTGAAAGTGGAAAGTCTGCTGTTTTGATTGAGGTTGAGACAGGGCGGATTTTATACGAGAAAAGTCCTCATGAGCAATTGGAACCGGCTAGTATGACGAAAATGATGCCGATGTATTTGATTTTAGAAGCCATTGCTGATGGTCGTTTGAGTTGGGAAAAAGAAGTGACAGTTAGTGAAGATGCAGCAGGTTTAGGGGGAACGCAGATTTATTTGGAGCCAGGTGAGGTGATGACGGTTCGTGATTTGTTTGCTAGTGTTGCCATTGCGTCAGCTAATGATTCTGTGACAGCACTTGGGGAGGCATTGTCAGGTAGTGAGGCAGATTTTGTTGCGTTGATGAATAAGCGTGCTCAAGAATTCGGTATGATTCATACGGTTTTTAAAAATTCAACTGGTTTGCCAGATGAGGGACATGTGACAACGGCTTATGATATGGCACTGCTCGCACAACGGTTGATTATGGATTTTCCTGAGGTAACTGAGTTTACAGCGATGTATGAAGATTATGTTCGTGAGGAGAGTGAAGAACCATTTTGGTTGGTGAATACCAACAAGTTAGTCCGTTATGTTGAGGGTGTAGATGGTTTGAAAACAGGGTCTACAGATGCAGCAGGATACTGTTTAGCAGCGACAGCGAAACGTGGTGATATGCGTGTGGTTGCTGTTGTGATGGGGGCAGAACGCTCGGATTTGCGTAATCGGGAAGTGGCACGTTTGATTGAACATGCTTTTGCTCAGTATGAATTACATCCGCGTTTGGAAGCAGGGGCAGTGGTAGGAACGCACCATCATATTTTAGTAGATGGTCGTAGGTTTGAGGTTGTGACAACTGCACCTGTTAGTTTGTTGATAGAGGTTGGTTCTCATTTGGGAGAGGAAACGCAGGAAATCATTCTTAATGATGAGCTTGTTGTTCCAGTCGAGCCAGGTGATTTGGTAGGGCAGTTAGTTTATTATGTAGATGGGGAGCTTTATGTGACGGTTGATTTAACTGTTGCTGAAACGATAGAGCGCACAACGTTTATTGCATTGTGGATGCATACATTAGGTCATTTATTCTTTGGTGGACATTAAAAAACAAGTGATTGTCTCGGATGGTGAGATGGTCACTTGTTTTCAGTTAAATTTTAATATTGGTGTATCGTCTTTTTTTAAAATGTCTCTTTTGTCACTACTTCCATATTTGTATCGATTTATACTTAGTTCCAAATCAATTTAGCAACTGAATAAAGTGTTTATGAGAAACTAACACACTTTTACAAAAATTAACATTAATCCCCTTGACGTGGCGTATAAAGTCTGTTAAAATTGGATGTAAGAGCTTTTCGGGAAATCCAAAAATCGAAGGAATTATTTATGTCCACGACAAAGCAGAGCAAGGTGTGCATTTTGCTTCTGCAGCTTAGAACCCTCCTGAAACGATGGGATTCAGATTTGAAATGACGCATAAGGAGATGTTGGAAGTCTATGATGTGAGTTTAGATTTAAGAAGAGGTGATTCATATGTACGTTGGAGAAGAATGGACAGAGGCGAATCGGAAAGGAAAGAAGGCCTTGCCGGTGGTGTTTCTTGCGTTGGTTGCGATTTTCGCTATTATTTATATTTTATCTGCTATCTTCGGTAATCGTGATGAGATGCCACCTGCCGGTTTTATGCAAAATTTACTTGATTTTTCCTCATCACTATCATGTTAAGTCATAAATTTTAAGAGTTTGACGAATCAACCACTGTCAAGCTCTTTTATATTTCGGAAAAATGTGATAAAATTAACAGAGGTAAGAAAGTAGGTTCGTTTTATCATGAAAAATCATTGCATTAAACAAGCATTAGTTGCTGAATTTCTAGGATCGTTGTTTTTACTGATGGTCGTTAATGGGGTTGTTATTATGTTCGATAGAACCCTTGGTGGTGATAGTCGTGATTTAGTATTGACCAGTGCCATTGCAGTGCCAGCCATCCTGTTTGTCATTATCGAAATTTTCACCCCTATCTCTGGGGCCCATTTTAACCCATTAGTGACCCTGATCATGTTTTTTGAGCGGAAGATCACAGCCATTCATGGCTTCTGGTATGCAGGGGTTCAAGTGCTGGGTGGTATAGTAGGGTTGGTGGCGAGCCATTTGATATTTTATACTGAATCTGGTGGGCTTTTGTTTGTTTCGGAAGTCGTTCGGACTGATTTTAGATATTTCTCGGAAATCATCGCAACATTTATCTTGATGTTAACCATTTTGCTGATAGGGAAAAACAAATCTGACAAGGCCTCTTTTATTATTCCATTGTTAATATGTGCCAATAGTTTAGCCACATCATCAACCACATTTGCCAATCCCCAGGTGACGTTGGCTCGCATGCTTACCAATTCGCCAGCGGGCATTCGGCCGATAGATGGTCTGATTTTTATCATCATGCAAATCATTGGAACACTTTTAGCGTATGTGGTGTTTAAATTGATCTTTCAACATCAGGAATCCAATTGAAGCCCCTTTATTAGAGCAATGTCAGCCAGTTAAGGAAAATGAGAATGAGGAAAGTGGAATTTTAAAATGTTTCCCTCTTTTTATTGTGCTTCTTTCGCTTTTTATTTAGCGACAATTATCATGACCTCAAATTTTACAGCAATAATTTCTTCGGATTCGATTTCAGTATCATGATAATTGGCAATAATGAAGAAACCCCAACAACGCCAAGCGTTATTGAATAGAAAATGATAATTGTAGCAGTATTTAATGACACATCGAATGTTTCATGTATTTCATCAACAGACAAACGACTTCCAATAAATCCTAAATGTGCTAGACCAGGACAGTAAGCTCCCAAACAGAAAGATGCTTCTATTGATTCTTCTTCATATCTTAACAATTCGGCTTTTATCATATTAGATGACATTGAATCAGCGACTCTTTCCCCGATAAACAAGGCCACCGTAACACCAATTAACGAAACAATTGTTATTTCTAAAAAGATTTGTATCGCAACATTTTTCTTTTTTTCACCTAATGCAAGATAGATTCCAACTTCTTTTCGCCGGTCATTTAAAAACAACATGATTATCAGCCCAAGAATTAAGATTGAAGCAATGATACTCGAAACTAAAATAAAATTAGAAATATCATTTAAGTTATTCATTGTTCCTGATAAGCTATCGAGGGTTGAGGAAAAGTCATAAAAAGTGTGAAATTCGGATAAGTATGGCTCAACAGCTTGTTTGAATTCATCTAAAAAAGCCACGTTATATAGAATGAAAAACATATCATAAGGAAGCCAAGGTTCAATTGAATATGCCCAATCAGGCAACTCAATTGTTGCGCTTGAAAAAATTTCTTGTTGTTGCTGAATGTGCCTATTTTCTAAATCTTCGAATACCCAGTTTGGAACAAAGAATGCGTCGAGTAATTGTTCTCTAGATTGGTATTCAAAACTAAAATGGTAGCCCCCTTGACCATAACGTTCTGCGAGTAATTCTAGATTAATTGGAACATCAAAGAAGCCAATTACTTCGAACTCTAAGTTAACATCTGCTTTTGGAAAATCGCGATAATTTATAAGACCTGCCCAAACCCATTCATCATCAACTTGAATTGTATTGTATCGATATAAGGAAAAAAAAGAGCCTAAATGTAAATCATTTTTGATAGCAAATTCTTCTGATACTATTATAGGAGAAGTATGTTCATCATTATTTTTAAGCTCTTCTTGGGTAAATTGTCTTCCCGATATTAATACCATCGCACCAGTTTCAATTGGAGCTATGTTTGGTGTTGAAGTTCCAATTGCGTATAATTGCTGAGGTTCTCCTTGTTGAATCCATCTATCAGCTACAACACGTTCTAAAAAATGAGTTTGAAAAAAACCAATGTGGTTTAAGATATATGTTTCAACTTGTTCAAAACTAGCAAATTCTCGTAGTTGGTCTGTTGTTAATTGTTCTGGTGCTTCTGCGTCAGGATTAGTAAGCCACAATGCATCCCAATCTATATCAATTGAGACAATAGGAGGGATACTTCGCAGTAGATTTTCATTGGTGCGATTAATTGACATACTTACTGTTATCGCACCAGAGACAACAATGCCTATTACAGTGATTAATAAAAATGTTACAAATGTTTTTATGGGTTGCCTAAATAAACTAACAAATACTCGTTTTACATAACTCATAAATAGCCTCCTAATCGGGAAAATGACTATAAAATTATATCATTTACGACAAAGAATAGCAATAATGAATAACTACCAATTAAATTCCAAACGCTCCGTAGCGAGACGTGGGATTGAAGAAAACAACTCTGAGCAGATGTTTTGACAAATAAGGAAAATGCAAGCTGATTTATTAGGCTCGTTTTCCATAAGAGTTTGCCTGAATAATCCCCTTATTTTGGGGCTTTTTTTTTTATTGTGGGAAATTTTTATGAGTTGCAACAGAATCCGACTTGCTGGGGTTGTGAGAGAAAAAAAAGGTTTTGACTTTGAATGTCGAATGTGTTTAAGCTGGAGGCTGGCTCTGGTAGAATGGGGTCATCGAATTAGGAATTGGAGGAATTAGGATGAGTATTGGAATTAGCGTGCAGACCCAAGGGGAGATTATGTTTGTGGATTTAACGGGGGAGCTTGATCAGATGACCACAGATCAGGTGAAGTTGCGATTGATGACTTCGATGGTGGCCCATGGGATTAAGCATATTGTGTTTAATTTAAAGGGGCTGACCTTTATGGACTCGTCGGGGATTGGCATTATTTTGGGGCGTTATAAGCAAGTGAAGGCTGTCGGTGGAAAGGTATTTGTGATTGGGATGAATCCCACGGTGAGTAAGGTGTTTCATCTGGCAGGTTTAAATCAAATTATTACGGTGATTGATGATGAACAGCAGATGAAGCGTGTGTTAGAGGAGGCGATTTAGATGAAGAATGAGGTTCAAGTAACATTTCCGGCACTGGTTGAAAATGCCAGTTTGGCTAGGTTGATTGTTATGGGGGTTTTGGCACCCCTTGATGCCGATACCCAACAGTTAACAGAGATAAAAACCGTTGTGTCAGAGGCGGTTACGAATGCAATTATCCATGGATATGAAGGCAATCCGAGTGGTTTAATCGAGCTCCATATTGAGTTAGATTTGCGTCATCTATTTGTCCAAGTTAAAGATAATGGCGTGGGAATTGATGATGTTGAGCAGGCGAAGCAGCCTTTGTTTACAACAAAAGTGGAAGAAGAGCGCAGTGGTTTAGGGTTTATGATCATGGAATCTTTTACTGATGAATTCAAAGTGGAATCTGCGCCAGGTGTTGGCACAACAGTGACATTTGAGCGAGAAATTGTGTAAATGAACATTATTTTACCTCTATTGCTCCTATGTTTGATAGCCAATAAGCACATCAGAATTGCATTATACATGCTTTTATATCGAGAGGGGGCGTCTGATGAATGAAAAAAGAAGAAATTCGCGAGCTGATCGCAAAAGCGCAAGATAAGGACGCGGAAGCCCTTGAAAAATTGGTCCATTCACATATTGATTTAGTCTGGTCAGTGGTACACCGCTTCAAATCCATGGGAGGCGATATTGACGATCTTTTCCAAGTGGGATGTATTGGCTTATTAAAAGCGATCGAAGGGTTTAATGCTGCTTTTGATACAACCTTAACGACCTATGCTGTTCCATTGATTATCGGGGAAATCAAGGCTTATTTACGGTCATTAACACCGGTAAAAGTCAGTCGACAAATTAAAATGAATGCTTATAAAATTGCCATTGCTAAGGATGACTTAACAAAAGAATTAGGCCGAGAGCCAACAATAGGAGAGTTGGCGAAATTAACAGAACTAGAAGAAGAACATGTCATTCTAGCATTAAATGCACCAACACAGGCCACTTCTTTAGATTATACAGAAGGAGATGATGCACCTTTATTTGAACGTCTGGTAGATAACGATGAAAAAATATTTGATGAAAAGGTGGTGTTAAAAGAGCTGGTTGGCGAAATCGGGAAAAAAGAACAAACACTCATTTATTTACGTTATGATTTAGGCTTAACTCAATCCGAAGTCGCCAGCCGACTGTCCATGAATCAAGTGGCAGTTTCTCGTTTAGAGAAGAAAATTTTGAAAGAATTGAAATTGAAAATGAGCTAGATAAAAGCCAATCCGTTTTGTGAATTGGCTTTTTATCATGGTCTATATTTGATTCGGCAACATGCATGGGCAAACCCCAATCGAATTTTTCTAGTGGAATAAATTTTCCATCTTCAAAATCTTTTCGAGCTTGTCTTAATTCCGACTCCAGTTTTTTGATTAGTACTTTTCTTTCCATGGTAAACCTCTTCTTATCAGAATGTTAGAACAAATTATACACATTTTAGAAACCAAAGTCAAATCTTTATAGCAAATTTTTGTTCAAAAATGAAAAAAGTTTCAAAAAACAGTTGACATGGAAAAATTTTCATGCTAAAATAGCCAACAACAAAAACAAAATAATCTTATCGAGAGTGACCGAGGGACAGGCCCTATGACGTCACGGCAACCACCTTTGAGAAGGAATGGTGCCAATACCTGATTGATGAGAGAAAATAACATATGTGCTTTTTTGACGGCATTATTGTATCTTTCTACTTATCAACGGTAGGAAGATTTTTTTGTTTTCAAAAATAAAGGCGGTGTTATGTTATGATTTGTTTTGCAATTTTAGGTTTAGGAACAGTAGGGAGTGGAGTGTATGAGGTTGTGACAAAAAAAGGGAATTCGATGGCTGTTAAAGTTAAGGCGATTCTTAGTATCAAGGAATTTTCAGAATATAAAGGGGAAAATTTATTTATCAACCACTTCAACCAAACTCCCGAAATCGTAAGAGAGGTGTCTTAATTATGCCAGTTATCGTACCAGACAATCTACCAGCTATCCATATTCTCGCCAACGAAAATATCACTGTCATGTCAGCATCTAGAGGGAAAAGTCAAGATATTAGACCTTTGAAAATTTTAATCCTCAACCTGATGCCCATGAAAATTGCGACTGAAAACCAGCTGATCCGTCTCTTATCAAACACATCGCTCCAAGTGGAAGTGACGTTTCTTCAAACAGCGACCCATGAATCTAAAAACGTCACATTCGAACATTTAGCCAGCTTTTACAAAGCTTTCGATGATATCAAGGATGACTGTTTTGACGGGCTTATCGTCACGGGCGCGCCTGTTGAGAATCTTCCTTTTGACGAGGTGGATTATTGGCAAGAATTGTGCCAGATTCTGGAATGGTCAAAAAAGCATGTCTTTTCCACCATGCATATTTGTTGGGGTGCACAAGCGGGCTTGTATTATCACCACAACATTCATAAATATCCTTTGTCACAAAAATTGTCAGGCGTTTATAATCATGAATTAAACATTCCAAGTCACCCCATACTTCGTGGTTTTGATGAGGAATACAAGGTGCCACATTCTAGATATACAGAAATCCTTGCTGCTGATATTGAAAAAAATGGCCAACTGGATATCTTATCTACTTCAGAGGAAGCTGGTGTCTATCTGGTCGCCACAAAAGATTTGCGACAGGTTTATGTGACGGGACATCCGGAATATGATGCAAATACCTTGCGCCTTGAGTATATTCGTGATGTAGAAAAGGGGATTAATCCGCAGATTCCAGTGAATTATTTTCTAGAGGACGATCCGCAAAAATTCTCCCAAAATCGATGGCGAGGGCATGCCTATTTGCTTTTTGGTAACTGGTTGAACCATATCTATCAGGAAGTGCCTTATCACATTGAAAAAATTAAAGAATTGTAGGTGGAACGACCATGGAAAAATTAGCATTATCATCAAAATTAGCCCAAATTGGCAATCGAAGCTGCCAGGTCACTGGCGCAGTCAATCCACCCGTTTACTTCTCAACAGCCTACAGCCATAATGAACTTGGTCACTCAACAGGCTATGACTACACGAGATCGAAAAATCCTACCAGAGCCTTACTAGAATCCACCATTGCTGATCTAGAGGGAGGTGATAGAGGATTCGCCTGTAGCAGTGGTATGGCAGCCATTCAGACAGCATTATCCCTCTTTTCATCAGGTGACCATCTCATTGTAAGTAATGACCTATATGGCGGGACTTATCGCCTATTTGAGACGATATTTAACCGCTGGAAAATTACAGCAAGCTATGTAGACACGAGCGATTTGTTCCAAATCAAATCTGCCATCACCCCTCAGACAAAGGCCATCTTTGTGGAAACTCCCACCAACCCCATGATGATTGAATCCGACATCCGTGCCATTTCAAAAATCACCAAAGCCCTGGGCCTCGTCCTGATTGTCGACAACACCTTCTACACCCCGCTCCTTCAACGCCCCATTGAACAAGGAGCCGATATCGTCATTCACAGTGCCACCAAATACCTAGGCGGTCATAACGACATCCTCGCGGGACTTATCATCACCAAAGGCAAGGAACTAGGCGAAGCCATCTACCACTTCCACAATGGAGCAGGCACAGTCCTTTCCCCCTTTGACTCATGGCTCTTAATGCGAGGCATGAAGACCTTGGCCCTCCGACTGTCCCATCAAAGTGCCAATGCCAAAAAACTGGTCACCTATTTGAAAAAGCACCCCTTTATCACCGATGTTTTCTATCCTGAAAAAGGTGCCATGATTTCTTTTAGAATAACCAACGCCAACGGAGTCGATACCTTCTTAAAAAGCCTATCCCTCATCACTTTCGCCGAAAGCCTCGGTGGAACAGAAAGCTTCATCACCTATCCCACCACCCAAACCCATGCCGATATTCCAGAAGACATCCGATTGGCAATAGGCGTTTGTGACAGACTACTCAGATTTTCCGTAGGCATCGAAGATGTTGATGACTTAATCGCAGACCTAGAACAAGCCTTTCAAAAAGCAGGAGGTAAAACATAATGCCTGATAATCATTACACCTTCCAAACCAAACTCCTCCACAACAAACACAAATGGGACACCACCACGGGCGGCCTATCCGTTCCCATCCAAAACGCCTCAACCTTCCACCAACTTGACATCGACACCTTTGGCGAATACGACTACGCACGAAGCGACAACCCAACCCGCCGCGCCTTAGAAGAAACCATCGCAGAACTAGAAGGAGGCAGCCGTGGCTTCGCCTTCGCATCAGGCATGGCAGCCATCTCCACAGCACTCCTCCTCTTATCAGCAGGCGATCATATCATCGTCACAGAAGACGTTTATGGCGGCACATACCGCATTATCACTAAAGTGCTAAATCGCCTCGGCATCGAGCACACCTTTGTCGACATGACAAACTTAGAAACAATTAAATCAGCCATCAAACCGAACACCAAAGCTTTTTACATAGAAACCCCCTCAAACCCAACCCTGAAAACAACCGACATTAAGGCAGTGGCAACCATCGCCAAAGAAGTAGGAGCACTCACCTTTGTCGACAACACGTTCCTAACCCCCGCATTACAACAACCTCTAACACTAGGAGCCGACATCGTCCTCCACAGTGCCACCAAATTCCTAGCAGGACACAGCGACGTAGTAGCAGGCCTCGCCGTTGTCAAAGACGAAGCATTAGCAGACCGACTATACTTCCTCCAAAACGCCCTTGGTGCTGTCCTTGGCCCAAATGACTGCTGGTTAGTCATAAGAGGAATAAAGACCTTACATGTAAGACTGGAAACATCAAGTCGCTCTGCCAAAAAAATCGCTAATTACCTAAAAAGTCACCCAAAAATCAAGCAAGTCTACTACCCTGACACAGGCGCAGTCTTATCATTTGAATTAGAAAACACAGAAGCCTTAAAAACCTGTAGCAAACACCTCCAAATTCCCGCACTCGCCGTAAGCCTTGGAGGCGTAGAATCCATTCTCTCATACCCAACCAAAATGTCCCACGCTGCCATGCCAGCAGACGAACGTAAAAAACGAGGCATTAGTGACAGCCTATTAAGATTATCAGTTGGACTCGAAAACCCCGATGACATCATCGCTGACTTTGAACAGGCATTAAAAAAAATTAAATAAAAGCAACCCGCCACCCCACCAACCCCCTTACAAAGTAGTTGTTTGGCATTGGCAGTCTTTTTTGCCAATGCCAAACAACTACTCCAGCAAGCCGAAAGGCGCGGTAGCTTAAGAGAACGAAACAAAAGTTCTCCCTCAGCCAAAAACTAAAAGCAGACCTCAAACTGGTCATCGAAAGGGTCCACCAACCCAAACCAAAAAAGGAGGCTCACCATGAATAAATCAAAACACCCACACCACCTAAAAGAATACAGCCACATTCTAATTGCAGCAGGAATTGGACTAACCATCCTGCTAGGACTCGCACCAAACAACGGACTAACCAGAGAAGGCGTCATGCTTCTAGCCATTGTAGCACCAACCATCTACATGTGGCTCTTTGTAAACACGCACTGGGTATCTTTATTATTCTTAGCCTTGCTAGTCATAACAGGCATCATGTCTCCTAATCAAGTCTGGGCAGGGTCATTGGGACATTTCTCCATCATGTTGGTCCTCACATTTTCCATTATCAGTGAATGTCTAAGAGAAAATGGTGTGATCGAAAAAATGGCCAACTGGTTTATCACGAGAAAATTTGTTCAAGGCAGACCTTATGCCTTTATCGGGATGTACTTTGCCTCCAACTTGATTATTGGAATTTTTATGCAAAATCTAGCTTTAGCTGTTATATTTGTCGCCTTAACCATTCAAATTTGTCAACGCCTTGGCATCAAAAAAGGAGACAGTCTCTACACTTGCCTGATGCTGGGGACCTTTTGGGGCAATGTCGTTTTAAGTATTTCTTCTCCCATTGCCAAATCTTTACCCAACATTCTTATCGGGCTGGTTTATGCCAATTTCGGTATTCAAATCACTTATGCTCAATGGTTGATGGTAGGGATGCCATTCAAAGTAGGCATGTTTGTTATTATCATGCTTTGTATCAGAATTGCCAACCCCAATACTGACGCGCTCAGAAATTTGGATGTTCTAAAAATCCAGCAACATGAACAACCCTTAAGTATAAGTGGGCGGGTGGCCTTATGCGCCATGGTTGGGTTAATCTTATTTATTCTCTTACCTGAAATATTTCTGATGTTCAACCTTTTCATTGGGATTTCCACTTATTTGGTGCAATTGGGTGTGATCGTACCAGCCATTATTACTTTAGTGGCTCTTAGTATCATTCGGGTTAAGGATAGAGAAAAAGGGGAGTGGGTACCCGTCATGGAATTTGCTCAAGTTGCCAAAAAGATTCCCATTAACCTGTTACTTTTTGTTTCGGTGGTTGTTATTATGGGGATTCCCCTGTCGGCTGAAGAAACTGGGATCATTCCCTGGATGCAACATTTATTGTCGCCTTTAACAGGTGGACTTTCTCCCTTTTTATTGTTGAGTTCTTTGTTGATCATTGCCGTGATTATCACCAACTTTATTTCTACTACGGTTGTGATAACCGTCTTTGTTTCTTTGGGTGTAGCGATTTTTTCCAACCATAGTGTGGTTTCCTATGCCATTAATCCTGTTATGTATTCCGTTTTGGTGGCATTTGCTGCTGGTATTACAGCTTTAACCCCTGCTGCTACGATTACAGCACCGATATTTTATGGACCCAACCATATTAAAGTAAAAGAAGTCATGAGAATTAATTTGTTGTTTATAACCTTGGCTAGTGTTGTATTGTTTGCCATGATACCCCTTGTGATGGCGGTTATCAATTAGTAAAAAATAATAGGAGTGATTGAAAATGAGTAAAAAATTCGATATTGTAGGAAGTTTATTAAGACCAGCCCAGTTGCTGACGTATAAAAGAAAAATCGAGAAAAGGGAGGACATTACATACCCTTTCTATCAGGATTTCGAAGGCTATGAAACAGTGGAACATCAAGCTATTAGCGATGTTGTTAAAAAGCAAATTGATGCAGAACTAGCGGTTATTTCTGATGGTGAATTTTCAAAATCCATCTGGCATTTAGATTTCTTATGGGGATTTGCTGGCATTCAGCGTTACATTGCTGATAAGGGGATTACTTTCAAGGAAAAAGATGGAAAAAAAGCCTTTGAAACAAGGCGAGATATGGGGATTAAAGTGGTCGGGAAATTGAGTGGTAAAAACCATCATTTCGTGGAAATTTTCAAAAAAATTAAGGCAATCGCAGGGGATAAAGCCATTAAAATTTGCATTCCATCACCATCGCACATTTATTTTGATTTTATCTGGAGTCCTAACTTCAATTATGAAGTTGCGTATGAAAACGAACAGGAACTAAAGGCGGATTTAATTTCAGCATACAAAGATTTTGTATTAGAATATGCCCAGGCTGGTGGAAAAATTTTACAGTTAGATGACTGTCGTTGGGCCATGTTCGCCGACGATAACCCAGCTTCACCTTTTCATGGGAATAAGGAGATTGACACGGTGGCAATTGCTGAGGAATTTATCGCTTATAACAATGACCTGATTGCTTTTGCTAAAGAACAAGGGTTAAAGGTTTGGACACATAATTGCCGTGGTAATTACCGATCTCGCCATATGTCAACAGGGTCGTATGAGAAAATTTCAGATCTGTTCTTAGGACAGCAAAATTACGATCGTTTCTTCTTAGAGTGGGATGATGAGCGTGCAGGGTCGTTAAAGGCACTGGAAGTGTTTAAGGAGACGGACGCGGAAGTCGTATTGGGGCTTTTATCAAGTAAAACAAACACTTTAGATGATGAAGAGCGTGTGTTAAATGCCTTAAATGAAGCTTCTACTCTTATCCCAAAAGAGCGTTTATTCCTCTCTCATCAATGTGGATTTGCTTCGACTGACCATGGAAATGAGCTGACTGAAGATGAGCAGTGGAAGAAAATTGCCCAAGGTCAAAAAATTGCTCAAGCATTTTGGGGAAAATAAAGCAGCAAATATGGCTATGCACTAGCTTTAAAACAAAAAATAACTTGACGTTTCCTGAGTAGGAGATAGTCAAGTTATTTTTTGAGTTGATTGCGATACTGTGTTGGGGTCATCCCTGTTAATTTTTTGAAGGTGGCACTAAAATGATTGTGGTTGTTAAACCCAACAGATAGGGAGATATCAATAATGGAAGCATCTGTTTCTTCTAGCAGTTTTTTGCTTTCGTTGATTCGAATTTTATTTAAGTATTGACTAAATGTCATGGAGGTCTGGTTTTTAAACAAAACGCAGAAGTAGCACATGTTTAAATTCAAATAATCACATAGTTGTGGTAAGTTGATGGATTCATGGTAATGTTCGTGAATATATTGGATTCCTTTAGCAATATGAGGATTAGCTTCTACCGTAAGGGCAATATTTTTTTTGACAATTGAAACGAGCAGTTCTTTAAAATAAGGGGTTAAATGGTGGGGTCGATAGGTGATATCGCTATTTTCTGAGGTGGACTGATAAGCACCGATTAAAAAATAGCCTGTTTGATGGGAAGATTCATTAAAAGGAAGGATGATGTAATGGTGCTCCTCCTCGGTTGTAAATCCGGCGATGGCGTTTAGGTTGAGGCTATCAATTTCAAAGGCTGGCACATTCACGCTAGGTTGACCCATTAAATCAATTTGTTTTAATTGATCATCTAGAAATTGAATGGGAAGGTGGGTGGTGTGATGAAAGTCTGATAAAATTTGTTTAATGATGCTCATGTGGTTGCTCCTTATTTTCGTAAACAGGTAATGTGATGGTGAAACAAACGCCGTTTTCGACATTTTCAACTTTAATTTTTCCATCTAATACCAAGATGATTTCTTTTGTAATCGACAGTCCTAATCCAGTATTCCCGCCATTTCCTTTATAAAAACGCTCAAATAGATGGGGTAAATCTTTTTCATCAACATGTGTTCCATTGTTAAAAATGCTGATGCGAATCATATTTTGTCTGATATTTGAAAAAATATTTCGATGCAAATACTTCTCTACTGAAATGGTGATTTTGGTTTCGGCATAGCGAAGGGCATTGGATAAAATATTAAGGACAGCACGTTCGAGAAGCGAGGCATCGATATTGATTTGCAAGTCTTGTTCGAGAGGTGCGAAGTGAAGTTCAATGTTATTGTTGTCAGAAAGCACCTTGATTTGATTGTGACAGTCAGTTAAAAATTCGTTGGTGCTGGTTGGTTCTAATTGAAGGGTGTGATGGTCGATGCGGGATAGATAGAGAATGCTACTTACTAATTCAGTCATTTTTTCGATTTCACTATTGATGATATTGGCAGCATCGTTTGGCTCAAAAACATCGGCGAGAATGCCTTCGCTATAACATTGAACCGCCATAAGAGGGGTGCGGAGTTCGTGGGAAGCGTTTTGGAAAAATTGTTTTTGATTGACTTCATAAGTTGCCAACATATTGGACATATCACCCATGCTATTAGCTAATTTTTGAAACTCACTGTATCTAAGTGGCTCAATTTTGGCATCAAATTTGCCATGCCCTAACTCTTCCGCATAGTCGGATAATTTTTTGATTGTTTGGTTAAATCTACTAGACATTCTAACGGTGGTCGCAAGAATGATTAAGCCTGTGAAGGTTAAGCCGATGATCAAGATTTGATTAATGGTGTTTTTGAAATTGACCATTTCAGTTACGTTTGTATATAGTAAAATGGTGAGAGGGGTGGGAGGTGTAGGAAATTCTTGTTCTAATTCTTCAAGGAAATCAGTTGCAATTGTTCTTAGATGAAAGACTTGGTCATCTGTTTCAAGGATAATGATTTCGCCTATTTCAAAAAGGTTTCTGTTTTCACGGTAATAATTAGCTAAAAAGATGCGCTTATCCATCAGTGAACCATCATGTAATACTAAATCTGAACTTCCGAGGACATTAATAGAGGTTCCAATCATCCCTCGCTCATTAATGATAATATAGTCATCTGAACCAAGATCACTAAGAATGGCTAAAGCTAAAGAATCTCCTGGTGTCGCATCGGATGGCAAATCAAGAAAGTTTAAAATGGCATCTTCCATCTCCATCTCCCGCCACCCATTTCCTAATGTTGCAATAGCATCAGCACTATTGTTATGAATGCGCACCCTCAAATCAGAGTCAGCACTGTCATTGATAAATTCGTTAGCAAAAAGGTTAAATAAAAAATAAATAGTCAAAAACAAAGCCAAAATAACGATGACACTTCTGATGATAAATCTGGCTGTAAAACTCTTCATACTATCCCTCATTTTTTAAGCCAATTCTAAAACCAAATCCCCAAACTGTTTCAATAAGGACACTGCTTCCTGAATCAGCCAATTTTTTTCTTAAACGCTTCACTGTATCATCAGTGACCCTTGTTTCGATAGCGTATTCATGCTCCCAAATTTTTGACAATAATTCTTCACGAGAAACAGCTTTATCTTTATGTTGCATCACATGCATTAAAAATTTCAATTCTGTATTGGTTAACTTTAACTCAACCCCTTGACAAAGGGTGGTTAAATTGTCAGGGTCGATGGAAATATCGCCATATTCAATTTTATGGCTGCCGTTAACGTTAACAGCAAGCGGCTCCATTTCCAGGCGTCTAAATAACGCTTTAACTCGCATGACCAATTTAAGCGGACTGAAAGGTTTTGTTAAATAATCATCACTTCCTAAAGAAATACCTGTTGCATAATCTTCATCAGAACCACGTGCTGTTAGCATGATAATTGGAATGCTAGAAATGGCTCGAATTTTGGTACAGATGATAAAGCCACTACTTCCTGGCATCATCACATCTAAAATAACTAAATCTGGTTTCTTGATGGAAAATTCTTCAAAAAGCAAGTCCCCATTTTCAAAAGCATTGACGATATAGCCTTCTTTTTCCAAAAAAGCTTTGATAGGAATACGAATATTTGCCTCATCTTCAGCGATATAAATCAATTTGCTCATTTTGTATGGCCTCCTAATGGCAAGCAACTCATGTTTTAGTTGCAAAAAACCTAATATTTACGGAATATTGTACCATAAAATGACGAAATTTTAAATAGTTAACGGAATTGCCACACTTTTGCCACATTTTTTTAATATTTGCCACAACTTTACCGAAACTTTTTTTAAATTTTGTGGTATACTAGTAGTACAAACACAAGGAGTGATTGAAATGTTGAAGAAATTAATGCTATTGATAAGTTGCGTTAGTTTGTTGGCACTGGTCGCTTGTGATGAAGAAAATGAAACAGCGATTTCAAATTCGGGTAGGTCTGAACCACAGCAAAGCGATGCTAGTATCAATGATGAAAATGATGAAGAAGCTCTTTTTGGATTCACAATTGAAATTATAAGTGAAGAAGATTTTGAAGAATTAGAAGGGATTTATACACAGCTCAATTATGCTGAAGCTCGTAATGGTTTTGTAACAGAAGGAATCACACTGATTTTTGAGTTTACGCAAGCAGTTTCTGATTTTACCTTGGTAGAAATAGATATAACAGAAGAAGGGACGCTTGTTACAACAGGTTTGCTGTCTCGTATAGGAGATTTAGCTCCTGATGAACCTTTGGTTTTAACTCAGTATCATACCCAAGGAACGGCAATCCCAAGAAGTGGTTTCTACTTTATAGATGCAAATGGAAATGAAAAGTGGTTCACTTTGAACCAAAGCACCATGGATGGAAGTATTGTTTGGAGCCCGTTTCACTGGAGTCGAGCATATGGTTTTTATGATCTGCATGCCGAACCTGAAGTGATTGAAATAGTGCCATATGTTTATCATATGGTTCGACGAGGTGAAACTTTATTCTCAATTTCTCGTCTTTATGGCACTACGGTAGAAGTGTTGCAGGAATTAAATGAGCTAGGTGATTCAACTAATATTGCAGCAGGGCAGAACTTGAGATTACCACCTGGGAGTGTTCCTGATGAGACATTACTAATGGATGGAGATGATGTTCAATTTTCAGAGATTGTTTTTAACTTTGAATTACTTGAGGATGAGAAACTTCCTGCCGATTTAGTGAATGCTGTTGGGTTTGATTATAGCGAATTTTTCGGTTTAAATGAAAAAATGTTTAATTTTTTAGTCATCAGAACAACGCGTAACCAATTGTCAGATTTCCAAGTTGTTGCCATCGAATGGGAAGAAGATGGAGAGTTTAAGGTTACGGATGTTATCTATGAAATTCCTGTTTTCGACCCTGACAATGTGCTTGTTATTCGTTACTATTACGATCGCAGTGGAGCCTTTCCACGTACAGGATTTACCTTTATTGATGAATTTGGTGAGACACGACTCTTCGGATTTAATCTTAGCCGAATAGATGTGGATACCGTTGTTGCAGTAGAGCTTAATCGTTAAAAATCGAAAATGTTTTCTAAAATGTCGCTGATGCAAAAGAATGCATGAGTGGCATTTTTAAATGCTTGAAGCAGGTGGAAAAAATTGGCGAAATATGGTAAAATATATGAATCATGAATGATTAAACGAGGAGAACCAAGATGGATAAACAATTAAAGCCTTTCACAAAGTGGACAGGAGGAAAAAGGCAATTATTGCCTTATCTAAACGAATGGAAACCGAAAAGGTTTAATAAATATTATGAGCCTTTTGTCGGTGGTGGAGCTTTTTTCTTTGAACTTGCTCCTGAGGAAGCCATCATTAACGACTTAAATACAGAATTAATAAACACCTATCGCCAGATTAAAGATAATGTGGAAGATTTAATTTCCAATTTACGAATCCATGAAGCCGAAAATTCAAAAGACTATTACCTTCATATTCGTTCGGCAGACAGAGACGGTCGTCTCGAAGAATTTACTCCTGTTCAAAAGGCAGCACGGCTTTTATATATGCTTCGTGTAAATTTTAATGGGTTATACCGTGTGAATTCCAAAAATCAATTCAATGTGCCTTACGGTAGATACAAGAATCCTAAAATACTTGATGAGGAGTTACTTCGCACCTTAAATGACTATTTCAACAACAACAACATTTCTTTTTTTAATTGCGATTTTGAAGAAGTTGTGGCATCTGCAGGTGTTGGTGATTTTGTCTATTTCGACCCACCTTATGCACCTGTTTCTGCAACAAGCTCATTCACTTCCTATACCAGTGCAGGCTTTGGGTTAGAAGAACAGATCCGGTTGCGTGATGTTTTTAAGAAATTAGATGAAAAAGGTGCCTATGTGATGCTATCCAATTCATCTGTTCCTTTGATACATGAATTGTATCGCGATTATGCTGATAAAATCAAAATCGTCGGGGCAAATCGTATGATTAATTCAAAGGCGGATAAACGGGGGAAAGTTGATGAGGTTATCATTACAAACTATTAATAGGAGATGACAGTTTTCGATCGAAAACTGTCATTTTTGACTTTTGGCGAAGTGGATTTTGAACAGTTTTCACAGAAAAACAGCAAAGTAGTGATGAAATGTGCACTGGTGTAAAAAAAATGATATAATATGTTCGTACTATGGTTATAGACGAGAGAGGTGAAAATGATGTGGACAAGTTGTGGTTGGATTCCAGGTGCTGAGCCATCAACCAGTTTCGGTAGAATTTTATCGTGTGCTTTGATGAATATTGCTGGTTGGATCTTCCGATAAAAGTTTTTACTAAATAAAAATCTCCTCAGCCATAAGGCTTTATTGCCAAACAGCTGAGGAGACTTTTATTTTATTGGTAAATTAATTACAAAATGAACACCTTTTTCTAGATTCTCACAATTAACTGTTCCATTTAACATTATCACAATATCCTTAGTAATGGCAAGACCCAACCCTGTATTTCCGCTTCGACCTTTATAAAAACGGTCAAAGATATGAGGAAGGTCATCAGGAGCAATGTGCTCACCATCATTCTCGATGGTGATTTTTAATTTGTCATATCCTACTGAGCAATGAATTTGGATTTCTTCTCGTGCATAGCGAATGGCATTTGATAGAATATTAATAATTGCTCGCTCTAATTTATCCTTATCTGTTTCAACAAACATATCAGTGATAGGGTTGACAATCAGATTTTTTTCTCCTTTTTGGGCAAGGATTTGAACCCTTTTGGCGCAACCATGGATAAGTTCGCTTATTTGTACTGGATGGAGGATCATCTGCTCATTTTTTTCTGTGTTAAGTTTTGAGAGGTAGAGGATGTCATTGATGAGGGTGGTCATTTTTTTGCTTTCTTCTAGGATGATAACAGATGCGGCGTGATTATCAAAGACGCCTGATTGTAAAGCTTCGGTGTAGCCTTGGATGGACATCAGAGGGGTTCGGAGTTCGTGGGAGGCGTTTTGGAAGAATTGTTTTTGGTTGGTTTCGTAGGTGCCTAACATATCGGCCATGATGTTCATGGTTGTACCGAGCTCTTCGAATTCGGTATAGTTGAGGTCGTTGATTTTTTCATCAAAATTTCCTTGTCCGATGGTTTTGGCGTGATTGGATAGGCGTTTGATGGTTTTTTTGAAGCGGGTTGATAAGAGAATGGAGCTACCTAGTGTGAGGGTGCCAGAGGTGGCGAGGAGGGCAAGGAGAACTTGGTTCATGCTATTTTTTAGGTTGATGGCAGGGGTAATGTCGGTGTAGATCAGGGCAATGACAGGGGATAGTTCGATGGTGAAGATGTTGTGACGAAGGAAGTTGTGAGTGATGGCGCGCATATAGAAGGTGTGACCGTCATGGGTAGTCATAATCATGTTGTCACTGGCTTCGAAATATTCTTGATTGTTACCCCAGAAGGTGGCTAAGGCTTCGATTTGTTCGATATCTGGCTGTGATAGATCTTGTGGTACAGGATGGATAATTTGCATGTCTTCGTTGATGA
>Ga0131853_10003480_pt1 | contig 28221 bp, 11 predicted proteins | sample TergutLab28metaG_FD_92764 | JGI IMG/M metagenome (GOLD analysis project Ga0131853, IMG submission 92764) | Labiotermes labralis P1 segment gut microbial communities from Petit-Saut dam, French Guiana - Lab288 P1 (version 2) (version 2) | ecosystem: Host-associated > Arthropoda: Insects >...
TGTCAAAAGCCAGTCTTTATAAAATAAAGTTTCGGAAAATCAGTCCATGTTTCAAAACTGTGCGTCGCTGTATCTGTACAAAATTTGTCAGGAATTTTAAAGGAACATAAAGGACTCAGTGAAACATATATATAAAAATGGATAATATCACAGTTACGGTTGTCATATTTTAATACGAATTGTACTTTCTATACAGATTTCGAAAATTTCGCAAGTAAATTTGAAAGAAAATCCGTCTCCTGCGAAAGAAGTTGTTGAATGCTAACAGACAGACATAGAGATGGACAAACAAGATGAAGCTAAAAGTCGATTATTTTTATTTTGCTGACAATCTTAAAAAGAGTTTGAAAATCAAAAGAAGGGATCGAAAATATTCCTTTCTTACAGGCAGATTTGGTGTCAAGTAAGAACACATATACATACAGTCCATTGGCAGAGACAGCTGCTTTGTATTCAGACAGCCACGAATTCAATTTTCACGTAGAAATTTCCGCCATTCTGAATTTATTTCGGGCATTGACTGGTATCGTTTTTTGTTACGTTCAACCGATTTTTCCGGAACTTTCGGCTCATGGGAGAGTTTCAAGCGAATATTCACCTTTCACCTTGTTTCACCTCTTCCCATACAAGGGCATCGTGAGGTGATTAGTCATGACCAGTTGGTGGAAACGTTACCAAGACTTTTTCGTCTTGAGTTATGGGGCTGGGATTGAGGCAGTCCGTTCTTGGTTCTAAACCGAGACTACTCGGAAAAAGGCATTCCTCTCTCTTCTCCCTTCTCTGGATAGCACCTGTCACGAATTCCCGTGAAATATGTTTGCCTTCGAAACGCAAAGCTTATTTTGAAACATGCCCTATGAAAAGACCTACACTACTGAAACAACCGCACCTTAGAAGGCCTGAAGAAGACGCCGACTGCAATTGGAGGGCCTGTAAGTAAAATTTATCTTACATTTTTTATGTGGTGCTGCAGCTAAAATGAAGGCTGGGGTGAATGTTTTTGGTGTTTTTAGATCACACAGAGTTAAAAACAAACCCTCTTGTTAGGACTTCTCAAATCGATTGAGCAGCTCGGTACCTAATCACCACACAACAAACATAAACGGCGAAAATCATTGCACTTAATGGAGTACACATCCACAATTCCAGGAACGACACGACTGCAGCTCTACAGCTCAGACCGAACAGCCAGCGGTTTCTACGTGACCACGTGTCATTCTGTCACTACATATGTGCTGATACGAGAAAGTAATCGAGTGTAGACATGTCGAAATAATTTGAGAGTAACAGACAAAAGTTGGTCTAACTACGAAGTCTTTTTCCATAGGCGTAACAGATAATGGCTCAAAATCCTCGTCACTGAAGTCAAGTCATTACAATTGCCATATACAATTCTTAGCAAAAGCTGCTATATATTCTTTGCAGTAAAAGAAGCTTGATTTACAGCATATTTCAATGATGCCAAGTGAAGGACTGATATCACTTTACCGGGATTTGCAGTCATCCAGCATGTTGTGCCACGCGCAATTTTCCTTTAAATGGTCTCATCACCCCTACATACTGTGGCTGTAATTGATGAGAGCAGCGGGGAAGAAAAGTTACTAATGTGATTCAGTTTTCTCTTGCATAGAGAATGGGATCAAGAGTGCAATGACTTTCATGACTGTCCACTAGTAGAATCATACATTGTTCTTTGGAGCTGCTGGTATGTTTCTTCGCAAGATCAAAGACTATCAACAATAGAAGTCTTGTGGTCCAGCTGCTTTGAGGATTATTCACAAACTCCAAGCTTCCAGATTGTGCAACAAACGTGAGTGAGTCATGAAGTATTGTTCTTCTGTAGATGAACACTGCTGGTACAATACTGCAAGCAGAAATGATGTTCAAACTTTCAGCAACATAATTCCTTGTACACCACAGGGAACTTGTCCAACTAATTTCTCCCAATCTAAGCAACAAGATTAGCAGACGGTAGGTCTCTAGACACTACAGTTTCCTCATTGTTATACACCCTGACAGCAATAACATTCCAAGATTTAAGTGCATGCTCATAATTGTGGAAGAATTATATTTCGTTTGATCTATTGAAAGCGGTGGTCCTGGACGGATTTGTATTTTCGGGTTTGCGAAGCCTAAGGCACTTGTGTCTTTCCATAAAACTCAGTAACCAGTCAATCCCTGAAATCTTGTTATCAATCCAGCTACTGGGAAATTTATTCCGCAGTCTTCTGCCACAACCGTACGCCAGCTTACGGAATTGTTGATATGTCATTACGTAATTCAGTTTGGATCATTTAATTACCTAACCCACTCACATCAACTCCTGGTTTATATTGAAAAATTTCCAACTTGTGTAACGTTAAGTAGACACATTGGACCAATTGCACTCGTCAAAATTGTTGATCTTTTAAATTCTGTAGTGCAATGTTTTATGGGTCATTCCGTATCTGGAAGCTGCAACTTTTACGGACAGCCTCATTTCCTGTGCAGTTATGACGGCTATTTGTATATTCGCTTCTTGCATATTATGATTATTTCTCTTATTTAAATATGTGCTAACCAATATTTTGTCCTAAAGTAGTTATAAGATATCATCAGTTTCTTCCAAAATAAAAATTAGGATTATGGATATATAAAGGGGCACACATAGACATTGTTCAATGTGCCTTTTAGAGCAATGTTCAAATCTACACAACGTGCAAACAAGAAACTTAACCTTTGTTATAATTAAGAGGGAATAATTACAGAAGGCGTACAGATAGGACAAGAACAAGAACACATTGGTATTTAATATGACATAAACAAAATTACCTCTACAAATACTCGTTTCAAGTAATTGACGGACCAATGTCCTAATTTCCTTCCTTGGTGATATAACATATAATTTGGATCATCCGTTATTTTATCGATCTCAATGATTAATGCATGGGCTAGTTTCATGCTTTACCAGCACAATACTCTTCTTCAAGTGGGCTAGAATGGCTAGCGGTCTACCTCGGGTCTTTATGCTTCCGAATCCTGCCGGCAACTTTACAGTATGAACTTCAAGTTCTAGTGTGTCCAAAGCGTTAGAACGCGAATTGAATTGCGTAACCTTCTCCCAAACATTCAAAATCACATCTGCAGAAAGCTCTTCTTTCCGTTTAAGCTAATTCCGATTGTCTCATCTTTCACATTAACTTTCTTACAAATCGAAACACCTTCATGTCCGAACAGTCAAAATTTCTTAAGGCTTGCTCACACAGATCCGTCACGCCGTCTAGGAAATGGGAGATTGTGTCGCTTTCTTCCTCATCTGATGGAGATAAAAGATTTACAGAAAGCTGTGCTGTGTTCCAACGGTATTGTGCCGCCTGTACTGTCTAGTTATTTTACCAAATATCGTAAATCCGTGAGCCATTGTTTTTCTGAAAACAATATACGAAAGATACTAAATATACTGTTTCTTAAAACACTATAGTCATCGTCGAATCGATAAAAAAATGTACACACGTGTTAGCAGAACTGTTTCTTCTATAATGAGGTTCGCAATGAATAAGCTATTGTTGTCCACAGTTTCTTCACTAATATCGACAAAGGATTAGTAATCTCTTTTTGTAACGCCTACACTTGTGTCAGTTTTCCTCTCACAAAAGGTTTATTAATGACTTTACATTTTTGCTGAGTATGTGATAATGACATTATCTATCTGTCCCCATCAAAAAGGAACGACAGCAACATCTGCATCAGCAGCAGTAGAAGAAGAAACGCCATAGCCTAGTTATCTCGCATTCGGACAATTTCCAGGAATACAGACTATAATTATGAACAGCATTCCAAGGTTTTATGGAAATCGAACCCAACGACTCAAAAATTTCGCTTCTGAATATGGTGTGGCATTGGAAACCTTAACCGTATCCCATTCAACAAGTGATGAAGCAATTTACCGATTCTGGTCGGATGACGTTATTGAAACTAGGACAAAAAGTTAATACGGATGTTCATAACGTTGTACCAGACAGACACAATGACCGACTCACATCAAAAGGAATCGAGGAGAAAAGTAGGAAATTAATTTTTTCCCTTATATATAATGGGAGTAGCAATTGTTGCGATCTGAGTGATGCCATTTTAGGTTTCATTCCGCATTGTTTCCCTTTCTATGGTTAAACACTTCACAGACATGACACCTCCTTCCATTGAATTATTGGTCACGACATTTTCTCACTTTCTCGAATGTAGATCAGATATTTTCAACAACATTAGTTCATGTCGTGTCTTAGAGGAAACTACGGCTTTGTGTTTTAAATCATCATATATCCAATCTTTACAGATGTAACTATCCGAAAGATTTCGAACTAAGGCTTCGGGCAACTTCATTAGGTTATATACATTGGAATTCTACAGGACATAACGTGTGCAATTCTACAGGACATAACCTGTGCAATTCTACAGGACATAACCTGTGCAATTCTACAGGACATAACCTGTGCAAATCTACAGGACATAACCTGTGCAATTCGCGCAACGACTCTAGACGCATTACGGGCTAACAGTTCTTCTCAACCTACGGGTGGATTCCTAACAAATATAAAAATTTTTCTACCAAAATAATACACTGAAGTATCAAAGACGAGGATATCGAAAGTATAAACGACGGAACGATATTTGCTCTCTTGGTATATAAAGAACGATATTATGAGTATCGTTCCTACAATTTGAGGCTGGAGTACGAGGTCCATGTATTCTGTCCACGTATTTGAAATAAAACATTATACCACTGTTGGAATATTCTGTGTTACTTTCTATCTTTACCAGATATCATGCAATTGGAAGCCTCTTGGGCTAGACACATTCAAATGAGATCGATTGCAGGCAGCAACTAATGGTTAACGGAGTTTCGTCCCCTCCGATTTCCCACCAGAGAAACAATCAAAGATTTCCTCTTCGAATTTTTCCGTTATGGCATGTGCATTTTCCTGACTGGGAATTTGTTTATTTTATCGCGGGGATTCTAAATTCTTTTCGGGTGGCAGCATTTTTATCGCGTTGAACGACACCCCAATCGTGCGTCTCAAATTTCAGAGAGGACCGGGAACTATTCAACATTTCATCATCAAAGGTTTTCTGTTTCCATTAGTGCATTACACACAGTCCATTGCCAGACACAATTGCATTGCATTCTGATAGCCACGAATTCAGATTGCACATACAAGTTCCGCCATTCTGAATTCATTTCGGGCATTGTCTGGTATCATTTAATGTTACGTTGAACAGATTTTTCCGGAACTTACGGCTAAAGGGCGAGTTTCAAGTGGAATTTCTCTTTCACCTTCTTTCACCTCTCTCCATATAAGGGCAACGCGAGGTGATTGATCATAACCAGTTGGTGGAAAAGTTACCAAGACTTTGACGTCTTGAATTGTGGGGCTGGGAATGAGGCAGTCAGTTTTTAGTTCTAATCAGAGTCGACTCGAAACAAAGCAGGCCTCTCTCTTCTCCCCTCTATGGAGAGCAGGGAGGGCTCGGATATTTACTATTGTTAATTGGGTTTAACCGTGGACAGGACATTGGATTTATTTCTGTGTCCGTTTGATATTACGGCTGCATGGCCAGCGATCGTCATGGTGGGTATGTGAAGGGGTGAAAGTGATAGTCGGGAGAAGGGGAGAATGTCTCGTTCGGTTATTTAGTTTGTTTTACGTATTTCAAGGGATAATGTTGATTCGCCAATGTAAGACAGATATAATTCTTTGTAAGAATGGTTTATTATAGAAACTTTGTGAAGTAAAGATTTGTTGTTCGGTTACCTGTTGGATTTTGTCCATTTTTTAATTTTCTGATTATGACCGTAAACTAATCCTGACGTTTATATTATATTATATAGATATATGCTAATAAGATTGGCGTCGTTACTCTTTATGATAATTGTTACCCACGGGAGTCAATAATGCAGGCCTCAGCGGCACAAACAGCTGATAAAAAAATAAGAGTTCGAGTACCCAGTTTTCCATCTAGTGCCATTCTTTGATTTGTGCGACACTGAGTGCCCAATGTCACTATAATGTCCTTCCCAAAACTTACAATTTATTACGATCTAAAGAACACATCTTTCGCTGATCAGCACAATGTGCATACAATGAATGCAGATGTCTACTTGATGTGTGAAATGCCTGCAACAGTGAAAGTATACGGAGCAGACTGCAGCTTGCCTCAAGCTGAATGTTATTTCTTCCAAAACAACTCTTCGTTCTGTTTCACTTTATGTCTTTATCATTAACTGAAAACAAATAGCAAGGAAAGATAGGATATCAAATTTTGGCAGAAAAGCTGAGTATTTAGAAAGGTTTGTGGCTTATGTTTTCTGAGTAGGTTCGTTTATCATTCATAATTTTCGATTTTTCATTAAGTCATTGTAAATTAAAACAACGGCTGTAACACCCCCAGTGTTGCGCAAAAGGCTGCAACCGATTTGATGGTTTAAAAGATTTACACACCATTTCACAGTTCGATGTGTAGGAACGCCTGATACATGACGCCGTTCAGTAGTGGTAGTCACCTCAATTTCTGTAATATCAAACTCACATTCCGTGATAAATACCAACCACGGTATATACAAATTATCAGAATATTTACAACACGCTCAACACAACAGACTGCTCTCACACTTGTGTCCCGGTTACTTTTATTACAACGTACATTCATAGAAGAATTATAAGCCTACCAATGAGGAATCGCGTAATTTGATGTATTTCTTAGCCCTAGGGACAACACCCTAAATATTAATTTATCATTAAGAAGTGACAATGACAAAGAAAATGCTGTGAACTGTAAAGGAAAATTTTCACATTCAGCCAGAAACACTTGGTTTTAAGACGAACGTAACAACACTTTCTAACGTTGCTAGTAAAGTGTTCAAAATGATCTTCTACAGGCAAAGATGCTTATTACGTCAAAATTTCTTTCGCAGTCTTTAAAAATATCCCAATAGTTGCGTCGACAAAGTACTATTACACTTGTCAACTGTTCCTTTGAAGATATGTTTGTCTTCGAAACGTGCAACGTGTTTTGCAATGTGCCCAATAAAATGGTCCACACGACTGAAACAGCCGCAATGTCGAGGAGATAGAAGAAGACTCCGACAGCAATTGGACTGTCTGTAAGTAAAGTTTATGTTGACACTTCTGTGGTTCAGCAACCAAAATGAGTGATAGGGTGCTTGTACGAGTATGTTGAGGTTCCTAGATCACACACAGTTAGACAGATTCACATTTGGTAGGACTCCTCCAAACGAGTGAACAACTCGATACCTAATCAATACAAAAGAAATACAAACGACGAAAGCCATTGCACTTAATGGAGTAAGAACCCACGAAACCAGGAACGAAACCGCTGCAGATCTACACCACAAACCGCACAGCCAGCGGTTTAGACGTGACTACATAGCATTTCGTCACTTCATCTGTGCAGACACAAGAATGTAATCGAGTGTAGGTATGTCGAAATAGTTAGAGAGTAACACACAATTTGGCCTAACTCGTAATGCATCATCCACTAGTGATTACTGAGATAAAATAGATCAACTATTTTTTTATTACAGTGACTAAAATTAATTTGAATCTACTGTCTTTTGTCATGTGAAATACGGAAATAAAGAAAATGCACAGACTTGCTGCAAAAATAATAGCAGAATTGCAGTATATAATACAGCAGAACGGGTTGGTGTTTGGAGTAAGAGTGAAATGTTGCTTATGTTTTTGCGTTAGACGGTGATGATACTGAATTAAATATTTAGGAAAGGCATAAAGTATTGTAAATTTGGGGGGGGGGGTTGAAAAAATGAATTAAGAAATACAGAAATTTAATATTACCTTACATTTAGGGGAATTCTAAAGGGAAAAATAGTTTTAAATTCCAGATAAGAGATATCTGAGGGTTAGCATGCCACAGTTCAGATTTATCTGATTTGAAATACAATATATATTACACTACTTAAATCAAATATTTAGCAAAGCTAAAATTTAAAAATAAGTTTCACAGTAATTCATAAATGTGACCAATTTTATTTATGTAAATGTAAAGGTAAAGCAGTCCCTTTACAGGCCTGGAGTGGCTCAGAGTTTCCAGGATGTTATCGTTCCCACATTTCATGACAACGGTACAGGATGGTGGAAAGTTTGACAGCCTTACGTAGCGGCCGTCTTTACCCACAGGAAATGTTCGTGGTACTCATTTCAGTTACAGGCTGAGTCGAACCCTGGGCCATAGTGCGGCCGGAAAGATATTTTGTCAATGAAAATTTTATTCGTCTTTGTTACAATGTTCTTCAACACGTCACATAATTACAAACCATCAGCACCTGGAAAAATGACGTAATATTAAGCGTACTTATCTACCATGCACAAATAAAAAGATAAAGGCAAAAATATATAAATGTACATATAACTTAACACTGAGGACAGTTTGAATGATTATTCGTGGTTAAAAGGGGACTAAACTGTAACTTTTCTAAATTTGTATTTTGAGATTTAAGTGTACAAGACTTAAACCATGCGACGCATTGCGTGTGTAATGTAGTCGCCATCTTGAATTGTGCCAAATTATTTTCTACATGGCCCAATCACATGAACCAATTTTAGAAAAACGCTAGTGACCATAAATTACGCGTATAGAACAGATCTGCTAAATTGTCTATCAATCTTCCTATTATAAAAATAATTGATTAACATTTCATCATAAAATTACATAGATTTATACTTAACTTATATATAATTTTTGTCCGATTTTAATAATCGTTAAATTTTCTTGGCAGAGCTTTGAAAACTAATTGAAACAAGTTTCATAAAAAGCAATCCATGGAAAGTACATTTATTTCATGCTGACACACAAACGGACGAACGAAGAGACAGGCGCAAAAACGTCAAAATCTTATTTCCCAATTCTTTGTTAAATCTTAATATAATATGAATTATATAGAGAGATTTTCGAAGATTTGACAAACATTTCTCTATCAGATTTTAAGTGCGGAGGGACAGACAGAGAGTGGAAGGACATTTTGAATCGAATTTCAAAATTTTTGTACGCTATTACAAATGCGTTGCACATCTTCAGAGGACCTGCGAAATGTCCGACTTTCTTACAGACAGTGTAGACGATACATCATTACTGTCTGTCAGGTCAACAGAACTACACACGCTGTTCTTTGGCTAACACAAATAATTTTATGTCGGAACTTCCGATTTCACATATCACCCTGAAAGTAAAACATTCTGAATTTCATTGCGAAATTTTCGGGTAACACTTCTTATTACATCACTACACCAGCCCTTATTTCACACTAAATTAATTACAAGCTAAAGAAACTATAGTGATCAGTTGAGTGAAGTGTGCACAAAATAAATCCAGGTTTATTTTTCATGACTTAAACTCACGTAGCAGTGAGGTTATACTGAACAGCATGCAGCTTGTCTGATGATGATTCACATTTCTCGCCGGATAGAAAGAATTCTTGTTCCTGCGGTTTGTTTAATATCTGTACCACTGCACAAGAAAGTATAGGTACGAATGTTAGGTTATCAAAGGAAAAATAAAGTTGGAAACTTAACGGAATTTGGTTTGAATCTAATATCATCTAATGTCTGTGCAGTTGCTTTAAACAATCGGTAAACCCAGAAGTGTGAACATGAAATTTGGCACACCATGAAGCGAATGAAATCGTACTGACATGAAAACGACGCCCACACGTATGCCTGTCATTATCCCATAAAATCTGTAGAAGAACAGTCGAAGTATCATAACTGTGAGTCACTGTGTTCACTGTGCGAAGGGAAAGTAGGGGCAAACACAATTTACATATAACTTGATTTCATGAATTACAGGAATTAAAACCTACATGCTGCTGATTTTCTTTTTCGGTTTAGCCGCCACGTTAACGTCGGTTTCCGGTGGCTGCGACGTTGGAAATCAGGATGTGAAGGTTTTCGATGTTTCTAGGGTAGGTATTGATATTTTGATATGAATCCTGGTGCAAACAGCTGATAAGGTTTCTGCTTGGTTTGACATTTTGTTCGTCGCTCCATTAGCGAAAACCCATTAGATCGTATCAGAACCAGTACGTTGAAGTAATTTTATAATTAAAAGTACCTGGCAAAAGTTTCATGGAAGGTCTGTGAAAAGACAGTCTAAGTCATAAAAACAATTTAAACGAGTTCGCAAAATTATATAATTAGGGTATTTGCCACTTCATATCTGTCTGTCTGTTTGCAACAATTCGGATTCCACTGAAAGAAATGACATTAAATTAACTATTGGAAATTTGCCCAAAATTGTGGAGTAAAATTAAGTTCCTTTGAATATGGCAAGCAAGTCGGGGCTTTTAAAAAAGGCATTCATTCATTTTTCATAACACCTCACATTCCTTTTTCAAATAAGAAATGTTTCACGCAAAACTCTGTTAATAATCAAGAAGCACATTAGTTTAATTTTTTCGAAAACACTGCCGTATTTCAAATAATGTAAATGATACGGCAGAAGGAGTTCGGCCACAGATCAAAAAATAATACTGAAAAAGTCATTTGCATGCTGAATAAAAAAGTCTACAAACTCACGTGCATAATATTTAATAAAAATTCATTTTTAACAGCAAAAGCAAAGCGAACGAAACTAAACGATACATTTATAAGTACAATGATTATTCTTTTAATAGCCTCCATTAAGATTTAAAAAAAGATTCCATTACCAGCTGCTCATGTTAACAGATGATCCAAATCCCACCGCACAATTGCAAGTCTCGGGAAACCAGATTCAAACATCTGAATGTATTAAGAGGAAGTAAATACAATTTAATGAAGTTACAAGCCGTTACAAATAAGAAGTTCCAATATCTAGAAGGATGTCAAAAAATTAATTGTTTTTACAGTTCTCAGGCCATCGACCTTGGTACTTTCGCTTGCACACCACCAGTGATATTGAGAACGAGTTTGATTGTGCTGTTGTCAGATTTGGAAGTCCTGAGGGAAACAAGAACTTGGTAATTTTACAAGCGTATAATATCAGGTGGGTTCACCATATCCACTGTACGTTCACTGTAATTTTAATTCGGTAAATCGAAATAATGTTTAAGACAGAATTGCTGTCCACACAGTTTTGTGGGCAATATTAGACGTGGCGTTATATCGGGGTTTGACTCTAATTTCATTATTCTATCCAATTTTCGACCGCCAATAAATTCAGACCTGCAGTAAATTATAGGTAATAGTCACAGAATTTTCGGTCTCCGATTTACCGAATGTAATTTCGAGTGAAAGAAAAACAAACATTTTAAATTGAAATTACAAAAACAAATAAGTGCCCTTTATAACCCACACTTCTAAGTTCGAAGCTAATGTACCATAGCATAACTTTATACAGATTACGTTAAGAGCACTACAATTATGGATCAAAATTGGAGATCCGAAAAAAAAGGCATCCACTAAAAAACTTAAATAAATATACAGAAAGTATATGAATATGAGTGCCCCTTCTTTCTTTACCTACAAATACAAAGCCAAAATAACACAGTGTATCATTACACAAATGGCTTCAATAGATCTCCAGAGACGGCACCAACATGGAGATCGAACAAACGAACAAACACTAGAATACCTAAAACTAAATGTAAAAAAACATGTCTCAGAATGTCCCTGTAGGACATTTATACGGTTCATAATATAGACAAATCTTTAATTCAAATATGCGATATATAAAAATTAACAGATCAAAGGATAATATTTAAAACACATAAATAGAAATTCCATTGTGAAAGAAATTTCGAAGTATAAAAGTCGAATTCTATAAGACTGCGTGTTGCCTATATCAATTTATAGATACAAATACATGTCTGACACTGCACTGCTATGAAGAGTGTTCATGTTTCAAGTAAGCCACGTACAAAATGTTAATGCCTCTCAAGCGTCTCATGAAATTCACTGCGGTTTTCATACTGTGCAACAGGACACTGGGGTGGCCATCACATAAAATATTAGTGTTTTGTTTTTTAATACCGATGTCGCCGTCTACCAACCTAAAATTAAAAGCCGAAAACATGACACTACAAAGAGCGCCATTCATCTGTCTCTCCGTAAATAATTTTTATGCAATAGTTGAAATTATGCTAATAAAATCTAAAAAATCATATCGAAATTTGTTGAAATCTTGAATCGTTATTAGCTTTACACCAGCTGACACTCTGCATCCACACGTGCTTTCACACGTGTTGAGAAGGGAAAAATTATCTTTCTATATTCATTTTAACACTCTCAATAATTGTCAGGTTTCAAGACCGTCAAAACAATTGGGTGAATTTTTCAAAACAAATAGGCTGTGTAAATTACTACATATCACATGTTGTGTTTAATTCTCAACTTCTTGTGTTCTACAGAGGATAACGTCACACTAGGTTCTATGGCAGTGCAACAAACTGGAACCGTATTGGATATTGGGACATGGATTTACAACCACTGAGTTAGTTCAGGGTAACGTTTCGACAAAGTGTGTCACGATGTCATCAGGACAATTTAAGGATAATCGATTACACATCATATCATATGAATACTAGATTTTCTGGGATAATAAGAAAACAACACAAAATAAAATTTCTCATTAACCTTGAATATAACATACACTTTTTTTAGGATAAGCTTAATTAAATCCACATATTGTTGATGATACTGTCTGATCGACAGAACTGGAGTTGGTTTCTGTGACGGAGTGGAGAAGTTGTTAGCTCCACAGCGATCATCACTCTATATTATTGTGTGCAACAAATTAAGAAATGTGATATGTACAGTGTGTATAACAGGCAGGAGAGGGGTTGAAGGAACGATAAAAGTGTTTGCGAATAATCTAACTCTGTGGGCTGATTTGTGGGACGAGAGAGATGAGGAGATTCTAGAGTCCATAGTCATTAATTCCTCTTTATATATTTCAGTGCATCCTTAAAAAGAAAACACTTTGCCCTTCTTGTTTGAATAATGTTTTCTGTGTTAAATGTGCCTTGTTTTCTCTCCACACTGATGTAATCCACCAAACAAGTTAAGAAGTAAGAGGTTGTTCAAATTTCGGGACGAATTTTCAGATATATATCTCGATATATAGTCAACATGCCATCTTTTCTCAAATATTTACATATTGGCCATACAAACAACATTTCCATACTTAAATATTCTTCACAGTATGGTACTTCTGAACGGGGTAAAATGTCGGTCAGTCATTTGTAATCCCTCCAAACCTCACACAAATTAATTCCAAAATTTAAATTCTATCGAACTTCTCTACACAATAGCATTCACCTATGTCTCATTTGCAAACATCTGAAATGTTCGAAATTACGTGATAGCAATTGACTACGACCGTTACATCATTATCAAGTTCTGCATCCTCGAGTTCAGCAAATGTAAGAGCGTGCCTTGTGAATATTTTACATGTACGACACAGTGAATTCTATCACGCACTTCGGACATCTCCGTAAAACAAGTATTAGATTTGTGATAGCTGTCCGTCTATCCGTCCATACACATTGAATAACTTGGCTACAACTGGACGGATTTAAAAAAAATGATATTTCACTTCTTTAGAAAAAAGTAGGGAAGTTTCATATTTTGATGAATTCTGAAAAGTATAATGGATAATTTATATATGGACAAAAATATATATAATAGAATTTTGAGACATATTCTTCTTTAAAAAAAATTTTCCGAACAGATACGGAGTAAAAATCAAGGAAAGTAAATTATATTTGTATACTTCTTTAATGAAAATTGTATCGTTTAAGAGTTGGTGTGAAAAAATATTATACAGGAAGATACTGAAACAGATTATTGTAAAATAAGGCACTTGCACTTTGCATGCTAGTTACATAAGGCTAGATAATCCCACCCAGAATATGTACAAATCAATGCTTTTCCAAATCAAATATAGTTACTTAACCACACCAAAATGTTACACTTATACGTACACTGTCTGCCTTGTTTTGTTTCGTGTTGTCAAACCGTGCTTTGATCTACATTAACCATTAAATTTCCACACTCAATAAACAAACGCACATATTTTTAGTGATATATTTGTCAATCAAACAGATTCTTCAACAGAAACAATCTACAGCACACAAGACATTAAGATCAACATAAAAACATATGATATTCGGTATATTACTGTGCGTGCCGCTGAGGCCTATGTAAAACAGTTCTTAGTGTTACCGAACGCTATGAATAGCCACAGTGTATATTTGTATGAATATGTATAAGAGAGGAAGGGAATATAGGGAAATGTACTAGAGGGGGAAAGGGTGGGCGGAGAACAGGAGATGGTAGAAAAATAAGAAATTTGTCAATGATTTTTGTAATTCAACATTAAAAAATTTTACATATTACAACTTCCGATAATCTGCTTTCAGCGAATGTTTATGTGGCGTATCGAAAGCAACACTCTAACAAAGCGACAGTGAAGGACGTGCTGAAGGAGTTGCAAAAGAACAACATAGATGTCAGCCAGTTGGTGGAAAGGAAGACTAATCAGTGCTAGCAAGCAGAATCTTTAAGAGAAGGAGGAAGTTGCGCATGGAGACACTTGCGTAGAAAATGAAACGCAACCTTCTGCGGTTTTAGACATTGTGGAGAAATTAATATATTTCTTATTTGCAACCTGTTGTTCCAGAATTAAAAAATATGTGAAATTTCCTTAAATATCATGAATCTCTTTCCTTTTCCGTTAGTTTAGCATTGAATAAAGACAAAAAATAATGAAGAATTTTGTCTGACGTTGACGAAACACATTGTATATGGTGACTAGCCTACGGTCTGGGTGAACATGGTTCGGTTCACGTAATTGTGCAAAGAAATTTCCTTTGTCCAATTCGTCCTTTATGATTTTCACGCCATGCCTCCAGTTCACTTCGCACCTGTGGTCCTTTCTCCTGAGACAGTCACTCGGACGTTGACGTTAACTGCACATCTCCATCTAGTGCCGTCGCAAAGAATGTGTGGCGATATACCGGTACTGCACATTTATCAACGGTGGTATTTAATTTACTGTAGCACTGAGACAGTCTGAACTGCACCCATTCTAGCCTGTAATTCTGGAAGATTTTCCGTCAGCTCCGACAGTTACAAGTGCTCTTAAGCCACGTAGATACTTTGTGTAATTAAACTTATACATGTATAAAATATAAATATTGAATAAACGCGTATTTGTGTGAATTATGTGATTCTAAATTCAAAGAGAAAATATTTCCCTGTACAGCAACAGCAGTATGAATTTTCTAAAGATTATGACGAAAAACTCTAACAGAAATATTTCCAAATTTTTCGAACTCCCTTGAAACAAACAGCAAAATCCCCAAAATGCCAGTGAAAATTCTGGCCTTCCATAGGCAGTTGACATGATGTTACCATACTACCTTTTAATTCTAAAGAGCCATACACGCGGTCCGTTTGTTGACACAAATGATTGCAAAGCTGAAGGTCGAACGTTCTGAATTTCACTGGTACTTTGCCTTCAATCATTACTTTTACGTCACTACAGTTTTCTTCACGTTACTTTCATGACAAGCTAAACAACGCACCGTGACCTGATGATTACAGTGTCATTACAATGAGTACAGATGTCTACATTTTGGGTGAAGTGCCTGCAACAGTGAACATATACAGAGCAGAATGGGGATTGTCTGATTTTGACTCACATTTTTTCCAAACATTTCTTCGTGTAGTTTGCTTAAAGACTGTGCACTAGCAGAGAATGAATGGGTAGAAACGTTACGATATCAAATAAAATTGAAACAGCAAATTTAAGAAAAATTGGCCTTAACCTAATATGAAATAATATCTATTCACTGCTTGGAAATTTGGCACAACATAAAGCTAAGAATGATTGTACTCACATAAAAGTAAGTTCAGATATCTGTCGGCCTATAGTCAGTACAAGCTTTGGGAGAAGAATCGATGTGTCATAACTGTGCGTCACTGTGTTTACTGTGCAAGGGGAAAGAACGCTCAAACACAATTTACATATCACTAGCTTCCATGAGCTGCAGGATTTAAAAAATACATGCTTGCCTTTATCTGATTATAGTTATAAAGTCACGAAAAGAACTGAATATTTTTTTCATTTAATCGAGAGTTGATTCAAATGTAGCGTATAATTTCATGTTGAACAGAGAGGAATTAATTGGTACCACATACTGTCTACAAACTTAGACGAAGTTTCACATAAACCGGTATCGTTATAATGGGGATCCAAATTATTTCATTGTACCACTATATCAGTATTTTACATTGTCCTCAGAAGGATGAAATTGGAAAAACTGGATGACAATATGTATGAATTATATAATTTTATCAGCAACGCTGGTTATTGGGGAACAGATGTGGCTTGTGTTTTCTTTTGTATTTTGTCTATCTGATACATTCCGCAATTCAAAAGAAGATGGTCCCCTCCACATCTGTATTATCAAACACACATTACATGATAAACACGAAGCACGGTCACAGAAATTAACAGAATGAAAAAACACGCGCAAAACAACACACTGTTGTCACGCTTGTGTCCTTGTGACTTGCATTAGAACATACATATTTAGAAGATGATATGGCTACGAGTGAGTAATCGCTGAATTCACCCGCCACTCTTATTCCTACGAACAGTACCGTAGAGCCTATGTTATCACCAATTGAGATCATGTGAAAGAAAATAAGTGAAACTATTCATGAAAATTTTTACATTCTGCCAGATACATTTTTATAAGACTAACTTAACTTTTCCTAATGTTACAGTAATATAACGCAACTGAACTTGTTCTGCCAGAGACGCATTGGACGTCAAGACAGCCTTCGCATATCATAAAAGCAACTTCCTTACAGATCCGACGAAACTAGCAAAGTGTTATCACACGTGTCAGGAGTTACTGTGAAAAAAAACTTTTTCAGCAAGTCAAGAAATTCCCCACATTTTAAGGAACCCAACATTTCATTACCGCATCCACAAGTGCCCGCCTTCTGTCCCCATCCAGAGCCAGCTCGAACCAGGCCATAAACCTTCATACTACTTTATGAAGATCCATCATTATATCATCTTCCCTCTATGCCTGGGTATCCCAATTGGTATCTTCCCCTCAGGTTTCCCCACATAAACCCTACATACCCCTCTCCTGTCCCCCATACGCGCTACATGCAACCCCCATCTAACTCTTCTCGAAATTTTCGCTCGAACAATACTGTGTGAGGAGAACCGATCATTAAGCTCCTCATTATTTAGTTTTCTCCACTAAATTGTTTTCTCGTTCAACATAGACCACAGTATTCTCCTCAACATCCTATCAAACACCCTCAGCCTACGTTCCTCCTTCAATGTCTGCGACCATGTTTCACACCCATATTAAGCAACAGGCAAAATTATATTTCCGTATATTTTAATATTTAAATTTTTGAATAGCAAACCGGAAGACAAAACATTTTGCACCGGAAGATGTCAAGTACTCGTATTATCTGATTTCAACATGCTCTTAATTTCTTCCTGAACAGGATTTTGATTTGACGAGCTTGTTCCTAAATATTTAAACATTTTACCCTTACAAAGAACTTTTATCAAACCTCATGCTTTGACTTCGTCGTGCATTCTGATCTCTAGGCATGACCATGTGTTTAGTTTTATCTACATTGGCAGAAACGCTCCGTATATAGAAACAGTTGTGGCTTATGTTTTCTGAATATGTTTGTTTATCATTCATAATTTTCAATTTTTTATTAAGGCAGTGTAAATGTAAACAACAGCTGTAACACCCCCACAGTTGCGCAAACCACAGAATTAGATTTGATGGTTTAGACGTTTAGAAACCATTTCACTGTTCGACGGGTAGGAACGCCTGATGCATGACGCCGTTCAGTAGTTGTAGTCCCTCCATATCTGTATTATCAAACTCACATTCCGTAAGAAACACTAACCTCAGTACATAGAAATTATCAGAAAGTTTACAACACGCTCAAAATAGCAGACTGTTTTTACACACATGTGTACTGGTGACTTGCCTTAGAACATACATTTATAGAAGTCTCATAGGGCAACCAATGAGGAATCACGGCATTAGAATGTAAATTTTGTCATAAATTTTTGTAATTCAAAATTAAGAATTTTTAAATATTACAATGGCAGGAAATCTGCTTTCAGCGAATATATATGTGGGGTATCAAAGGCAGCGCCTTAACAAAACGGCGTCAAAAGACGAGCTGAAGGAGTTGCAAAAGAACAACATAGATGTCATCCAGGTGGTAAAATGGAAGGCAAATCACTAAGAGGAGGCAGAATTTTCAACAGAAGGAGGAAGTTGCGCATAGAGAATCTAGCTTAGGAAATGGAACACAACCTTCTGTGATTTAAAAAAACTTGACAAATGAATATATTTCTTGTATGAAATATGTTGTGCCGGAAAAAATTTATGTGTAATTGCATTAAATATCACGTTCCTCTTTTCTGTTTCTCACTATGAGCATTCAATAAGGACTAAAAATATAGAGGAATTGTGTCTGAAATCGACGGAACACATTCTATATGGTGACTGGCCTACTTTCTGGGCGAAATTGATTCGGTTCACATAATGGTGCAAAGAACATTCCTTTGTCCAATCCGTTCCTTATGGTTGTCACACAATGCCTTGAATTCACTTCGCACCGGTGGTCCTTTCTGCGGTGACAATCATTCAAAGTTGAATTTAACGGCACATCTCCTTGTAGTGCCGACGCAGAGAATGCGTGACGGTATACCGGTACTGCACATCAATCAACTGCAGTATTTACCTTATTGTAGCACTGAGTCAGTCTGACCTGCACCAATTGCAGGCTGTAATTGTGGAAGACAATCCGTCAGATTCGACAGTGACTAGCGCTCTTAAGCCACGTGAAAACTTTATGTAACTCAAGTGTAATAGATCCACAATATATATATATATATATATATATATATATATATGTACATATAGAATCTCAGCGTATTTGTTTGTTTCATGTGACTCTAAGAACAAGGAGTAAATATTTCCCTATACAGCAGCAGCACAAGTTTTCTATAGATTATGACGGAAAACACTAACAGAACCATTTCCCAAATTTTCGAACTCCCTTAAACAAACTGCAAATCCCCAAAATGCCAGTGAAAGTTCTGGCCTTCTTACAGGCAGTTGAATTGCTGTCACCATACTAGCTCTTAGTTCTAAACAGCCATACACGTGGTCCACTGGATGACATAAATGTTTTAATACGTTTTAAATGCAATGCTGAAGGTCGACTTTTCGGAATTTCATTGGTGCTTTGTTTTCAGTCATTACTTATTACGTCACTACAGTTTTCTCCATGACACTTGAATGACAAGCTAAACAACGCACCGTGCGCTGATGAGTACTGTGGCCATACAATGAATGCAGATGTCACATGTTGTGTGAAGAGCCCGCAGCAGTGAACGTATACAGAGAGGAATGTAGCTTGTCTGATGTTGACTCACATTTCTTCCCAAACATTTTTCAGTGAAATTTCCTTAATGACTGAGTCACTACCAGAGAACTAATGGAAGGAAACGTTTGGATATCACATAAAAATTAAACGACTTTCAGATATCTGTCGGCCTTTAGTTTGTAAAAGCTTTCGGAGAAGAATCGATATATCATAACTGTGCGTCACTGTGTTTACTGTGCAAGGGGAAAGAACGCTCAAACACAATTTACATATCACAGGCTTTCATGAACTGCAGGTATTAAAAACAACATGCTTGCGTTTATCTTATTATATTTATAAAGTCACGTAAAGGACTGAATATTCTGTGTCATTTAAACGAGAGTTGATTCAAATGTAGCGTATAATTTCATGTTGAACAGTGAGGAATTAATTGTTACCACATACTGTCTACAGCTTTAGACGAATTTTCACAAAAGCCAGTATCGTTATAATGGGGATTCAAATTATTTTATTTTGCCACCACAGCCGTATTTTTTCTTTTCCTCAGAAGGATGAAATGATGGATTACAACAGGCACAAATTATGTAATTTTTTCACCTACGCTACCCATTGAGAAACAGATGTGGCTTATGTTTTGTTTGTATATTTTGTTTATCTGACACATTCCGCAAATCAATAGAAGACGGGCCCACCAAATCTGTGTTATTAAAACTCACATTACCTGATAAACACGAACCACCGTCTACAGAAATTATCATAATGGAAATAACACACTCAAGACAACAAACTAAAGCCACACTTGTGCCTTTGTGACTTGTATTTGTGGAAATTCAGATATGGCTGCCAAAGAGTAATCGATGAATTCACCCGCTTCTCTTATTCCTACGAAAAAAACTCTAAAGCCAATGTTATCACTAAATAGAGACCATGTGAATGATAAGAATTGAAACTATACAGAAAAATTTTTTAATCCAGAGGGAAACGTTTTTTGAACGAACTTAATATTTCCCAATTCTACAGTTATATATCCCCACTGAAATTGTTCAGCCGGAGGAGCGTAGGATGTGAAAAGTTTTCATTTATCTTCAGTCAAAACGTCCTTACAGTTAAGACGAAACAAAAAAAGTACTATTGCATATGTCAGGTGTTAATGTGAAGAAATGTTTTAATCTAGACAAGAAATTCCCCACAATTTAGGGAATCCGAAATTTCATTACATCATCCAATAGTGCACATCTCCTGTCCCCGTCCTGAGCCTGCTCGATGTAGGCCATATCCCTTCATCTTACTTTCTGTAGTTTCATCTTACTATTATCTCCCAATATGTCTGGGTCTCCCAAGTGGTATCTTTCCCTCCGTTTTCCCCACAAAAATCGCACATACGACTCTCCTGTCCCGCATAGGCGCTACTTGCTACGCCCATCTAATTCTTCTCGATTATTTCACTCGAACAATATTATGTGAGGATTCAGTCATTAAGTTACTCACTACCTAGATTTTTCCACTCCCTTGTTATCTCATTCCACTTAGACCAAACTATACTCCTCAACACTCTATCAAACACCCTCAGCCTACGTCCCTCCCTCAATGTCAGCGACCATGTTTCACACCCATGCGAAGGAACAGGCAAAATTATAGTGCTGTACATCTTAATATTTAAATTTTTGGATAGCAAACTTTAACACAAAGTATTCTGCACCGAATGATGGCAAGTATTATTATTATCGGACTACAAACTGCTATTAATTTCTTCCGGAACAGAATTTTGATTTGTCGAGATTGTTCCTGAATATACTATTTTCAAACTTCATACTGTGACTTTGTCTTGCATTCTGATCTCGACACATGGCCGTGTGTTTAGTTTTATTAACATCCGATTTCCTTTCCCATCATGTATTCGCATTACCTTCACCTAGTAAGTTAAAACTTTCTTTCATTCAACTTTCCCAGTATAGAGCAACTTTGTTGTGTGTGTAGAAAACTAAATCAACACAGAAACATCCGCAGTTATTTCTTGATCTTTAATTACGCAGTCCACTAACATCAGCCTTTGGTTTACACTGAAAAATTGTCAACTATGTGTAGAGTGAAGTAGACACATTGGGCCCATTACACTCGTCAATATTGCTGATTTTTTAAATTCTGTAATGCAGTGCTGTATGGAGTATTCTGTTTCAGGAAGCTGCAGCTCTTACGGAGAGCATCATTTCCTGCACAGCTCTGGCGTCTCCTTGTATAACCACTTCTGGCATATCAGGATCATTTTTCTTATTTAAATATGTGCGAAATATTTCTTTGTCCTAAAGTACTTATCAGCTTATTCCAAAATAAAAATTCAGATCATTGATACCTAAAGGGCAAACATAATCATTGTTCAAATGTGCTTTTCAGAGCAATTTTCAAATCTACCCCAAGTGCAAACACGAAGTTTGGCCTTTTGTTATAATAAAGAGAGAATAATTACAGAAGATATAATGATAGAACAAGTTAAAGCACACATTTCTATTCAATATGACACAATCAAACTTACCTCCACAAATACAATGCAGACACGATTCTCTTAGAAATTAAAACAATCCAGTAAATTTCACTTCACATAAACAAGACTAAACACTACAATGGAAGGAAAGTGGATGTCAACTGCTGAGCAGGTTTAACACTCTCGAAATTTAAAAGTAGTGACATAAACTATTTTTTAAAGCAACATATTTAATTTGTTCAGCAGTCCCCCGTGTTCAAATGTGCTCCCTTCTCCCCTAGTTCCGCTAAGGACTAGGTCAACAATTTTATAAAGCTACCGAACGCTATGTTTAGCACAGCATATATTTCTATTGATTGTCTGTGAGAAAGGAAGGGAATATATATACTGGAGAGGGAAGCTGGGGGAGATGTGTAAAAGGTAGAAACATAAGAAATTTTCATTAGTCACAGTTTAGACAATTTCACAGCAAGAAATTTTCAATCATACAACCGCCGATTATCTGATTGCACCGTATGTTTATGTGGGATAAAGCACCAAACAACCATACAAAGAGACATCGAATGATGTTTTGAAGGATTTGCAAGAGAACGACATAAAAGTCGTCCAGCTGGTGGAATCCTGGAAAGAACACTGCATTTAGGTAAAATCGTTACGAGAAGAAAGCAGTTCCGCACAGAAATACTGGCGTAGGAAATGGAATGCAACCTTCCATGATTTTAGACATTTTGGACAAATGAATATATTACTTGTATGTAACTTGTTTTACCAGAACTAGGAATAAAATATAATTAACTTAAATGTCACACACATTTTTCCTTTTCCTCACTTTGAATCTTGCAATGGAGACGAAAATATATATGAGAATTATGTTTGAAGTCGACGAATGTCAAAGAATATGTTGAATATTGCGATCTGCACTAACGTGGTTGTTCCCATAATTTTGCAAGAGAAATTGTCTGTAGCCATAACAATAGAACATCTAATGTTCTGGTGCCATAGTATATTGATGTTGCTGGCGTGCCTGCCTGTCTCTGACATATTATTCCAATTATCTCATCAAGCGCACAATTTTCGGAAAGACTAAATAAACACAAAATATTTGCCTTGGTCTTTTCTAAAACTTATCTAGAAAATTTCATACTTCAAAAAGAACTTAATAAAATATTATCATAAAAATACATAGACATTGACGTAAAGTACATGTTACTATTATCAGATTGTAATAAAATTTCATTTCCTTGACAGATATTCCAACAATATATATCCATATGTGTCCTATATTTCCCTGCATTACTTTTTAACATTTTATCATAAATGGATCGACTTCGGTGAAGAAGCTTTTGAATATAAAATGGGAGAATTGATTTTCTATGAGACGTTTGTCTGGAACTTTTCATTAAAAGAAGGAAGGGCGAGATGATATCTAAAATGAAAATTGAATTCCCTAGAGAGATTTTACAATAAATTCCCAAATATGAAACTTCTTTAAACTTCGTCCAATGGAATATACGATGGTCCATGCGGAAAGACAGACAGGGAGACGGACGAACATGCTGAAGCTAACAATAGTTTTTAGAAATTTTATGGAAAAAGAAATTACATGGAAAAAAATGAATTGAAAGGTTTTCAGAGCTGAGTTTGTGTTCAGCGAATGAAAGTTAAGGGAGAACAGCCGATATATCGTAACTGTGAGTCACTGTTTTCAGAGTGCGAAGGTAAAGAATGGGTAAGGCAATTTACATATAGCTTGTTTTAAGGAATTACGGGAATTAAAACCAAAGTTTTTTTTATAGCCTTTTGGGTCTTATCGCCAAGTTAATGTTGGTTTTCGGTGACTGCGACGTTGGAACTCAGAAAACGAAATATTTTGATTGGACTAAAGTGGGTATTAGATTATTAAAAAGCTTACTCTATCAAACAGTTTTAACACTGCTACTTTGGTTTATATTTAATTTCTGGTTCCATTAAAGAAGCCTCAATAAATCAGAATATGTAGAGTCGAGTAAATGAATGATCTTAAAAAAATAAATGGTGTTTATGTTACAGTAAACACTCATGCTTCAATTAAAAGTATCTTCCACTTCTGCCATGCGATGTCCGTGAGTAAAACACTTGGTAGCCTAGTCACAATTTTCAGGCGCGTTCGCAAAATTTGTGAAATTAGACTATTTGTTCCGTCATGATTGTCAGTCCGCACGTTATATATCGGCTGATGATAGATGAATTTTCATAACATTATAATTTTGAAAATCTTGCATTGCATATGTGTGTGTGTGTGTGTGTGGGAATGTGTGTGTGTGTGTGTGGGTGTGTGTGTGTGGGTGTGACTGTGTGTGTGTGTGGGGTTGGGAGTGTGTGAGGGTGTGTGTGTGCGTGTGTGTGTTTTGTGGGTGTGTGTGGGTTTGTGTGTGTGTGTTTGTGGGTGTGTGTGTGTGTCTGTGGGTGTGTGTGTGTGGGTGTGTGTTGTGTGTGTGTGGGTGTGTGTGTGTGTGTGTGTGTGTGGGTGTGACTGTATGTATGTGTGTGTGTGTGTGTGTGTGTGTGTAGTTGTGTGTTTGTGTGTGGGAAGGTGTGTGTGTGTTTGGGTGTGTGTATGTATGGGTGTGTGTGTATGGGTGTGTGTGTTTGCGTGTGTTTGTGTGAGTGTGTGTGAAGGAAGGTAACTCATGGAAATGTAAAAAGAATAAAGTATTTTACATAAAGACCTATATTGTACAGAAATTCAAAAAACTTATTCAGGACTCAATAATCCCCCCCCCTCCCAGATTCCTGACGTTTCTATAACAATGTAAAAAAATATGTTATAGCCCGAGAAGCCACATTTATTCATATATTAGTGGACATAAAATAAACCAGCTTTATAAGGCAGGCTAAAAGCACACACTCAGATCCTGTAGCACTTATTACTCTTCAACACAAACAATCGTTACGCGAACATACCTCAAATTTACGCTTTTATTTGATTTGCCATTTCTCTTGAAGACATAATAAAGATTTGAACCAAGACTCCATTACCAGTTGTTCACGTTAAGAACTGATCCATTTTTCTCGAAACATCTACTTATGTGGGCGTCCCGGATTCAAATCTCTGGATGGTTTCAGCCTTCAAGCCCGGCAATTGACGTACAAAGAAAATGGGCGGCGCAATTATTTTAGCTTTGTTGCAATGAAAGAAGAGTAATTGTGTTTTTGTAGCTTGATTTATACGGTATGCGAAGCGTATGCGCCGTATTTTATTGTCATTTGTGGCCTGCTGTTACTGCAATATTTCTCCAAATTATTTCGTAATGAAGAGGATTTTTTTTTTAAAAGAAAACGTTTTACATTAATTTTCTCTAGAATTCTGACCGATACACTTCTCATTCTAAGTACAAATGAGAGATATACGATCATAATTTCTATTGATCTTCATTGTAAATTCTTGTATTATTTTCTTATTTTAAAGAAACTTTTATTTTCTCTGCGCGCTTTCGAAAAATAATCGATGTTAATTATCATGAAAATCCGTCGAGTGGAAGTCGAGTAATACATGTGGACGGATATACAAACAGCCAAGTTGTTATCCATGTGGACAGATATATAAACAGCCAAGTAGTTTCATGTGAACGGATATATAAACAGCCAAGTTTTTCCATGTGGACCGATATATAAACAGTCTAATGTTTCCATGTGGATGGATATATAAACGCTCCACTTCCCGGTATTGTGTCACAAAAGATTATTGTGTTCCAATTGTTTCCAGTTACCTGTCTTTCGTACTGGTTCCTCCAGAACCCCAAAGAATACGAGGACAATTTTGACTGTTTTAACCACAATTGTAAATAATGATGGAAACAAAAGACTAGTTAAATACCGACGTATACGACATCACGTGACTTTACAATAACCTCTCTTCCTTCACTGTATATTTAAATAATGTTTCTGTTTCATTTTCACTTCACAGACTTGGAGGTACGTTAAATGTGTTTCCGTTATTTCGGGGTGTGATCGTACTTAAGAATGTGAAGTTAGAGAAACTCGTGTGCAACACTGGACAGACGCTGATAGTTCAAGATTTCATGACAGTCGGCACATGTAGATGACAAGGTTGTCAGGCCTATGTAACAGCCGCCTTTACCCCACAGGTTATAATATTTGTACTCATTTCTTTTAAAGGTCTAGTGAGACTGTCAGCGATTATTTCAATGAAAAATTCCAAAAGACACCATCGAATCCGCGACCCTACGATTTGTAGTGCAGTAACTCAACAACGGCGCTAATGCGTTCCCATTGACAATAATTATTTATAATTATTTCTCCAGTTTTGATTTTATAATATATTTAGCTCTGTAGTCTATCGTTAGACGGAAGCCACAGATTCTGCTCTCTTCAGTTTACCGAAATCACCTTTGATTAACGGAGAAGCTGAAGTCTACAAACCCGAAATAAGATATTTCCCATTTCTGAAAATAAATTCTCTCATTTGTACACACACACTCACACACACACACAAACCTACATGAAACCAAATGCCATAATATTTCATTTAACAGACTGGTTTGAACAGCTCTCTTTACACGGCACCACTATGGAGGTCTATCAAGCGGGCATTCAACATTAAACCTAAAATTTCACTGTAGAAAAACAAGTTTGTTGACATTTACGTTAGAGTTTCATTACGTAGTCAACTATCGAAATTACATAAGGAATATTTATGGAATACCTGACCACGTGCTAAAGCAGTAACTGTAACGTGAAAGAATATTTATTATTGTTAGCTAGATTTTACCGTGTAGAGGTGTTTGTTTTATTTTGTGTCCGTCTTCATATTACGTCCGCATACACAGGGATCGTCATGGTTGGTACGTGACGGGGTGAAATTAAGATTTGGGGAGAGAAAGTATTCCTCTTTCGGTTATTTAGTTTGTTTTATGTATTTGAAATGGAATATTGATTCGCCAATTTAAGAGAGATATTGTTTTTTGTAAGAATGGTTTATTATAGTAAATTTGTGAAGTCAAAATTTGTTGCTCGTTTACCTGACGGATTTTGTCCATTTGTTTTTTAAGTTCTGTTTATGACTGTATTCTGATCCTGTCGTTTATGTTATATTATACAGATATATGTTGACACACTTGGCGTTGTTACTCTGTTTGTTAACTTTTCCCCACAAGACTCAGTGGTGCGGGGCTCAGCAGCCCAAAGAGCCGATAGCAAAATAAGAGTGCGAGGGCCCAGGTTTCTATCTAGTATCATTCTTTGATTTGTGCGACACTGAGGTCCTTCCTAAAACTTCTAATTCATTACAAGCTAAAGAACACATCTTTCGCTGAACAGCACAATGTGCATACAATGAATGGTGAGGTTTACTTGATGTGTGAAGTGCCTGCAAAAGTGCACGTATATACAGCAGCAAGTAGCATGTCTGATGCTGAATGATATTTCTTCCAAAACAACTCTTCTTGCAGTTTGCTTAATATCTGTACCATTAACTAAAAACAAATAGCAAAAAAGATAAGATATCAATTTTTGACAGAAAAGCTGCGTAATTAGGAACAGTTGTGGCTTATTTTTTCCGAGTAGATTTATTTATCATTCATATGTTTCGATTTTTTATTAATACAGTGTAAATGTAAACAACGGCTGCAACACCCGCAGTGCTGCGAAAAGCACAGAATCAGATTTTATGGTTTAGGTGTTTAGACACAAATTCACTCTTCGATGGGTAGGAACGCCTGATGCATGACGCCGTTCGAATGTGTTAGTCCCTTCTATATTTGTATTATCAAACTCACATACCGTGATAAAAACGAACCATGGAACATTCAAATTATCAGAATGTTTACAACACGCTCAAAACAACAGACTGTTATTACACACCTGTGTCCTGGCGACTTGCATTAGAACATACATTATAGAAGACTCATAGGGCAATATTAAGAAATTTTAAAGCTGCTACAGCCACACAATTGATGGGTCATTTGCCTCAAGTCAGAGTTAAGCCCTCGAAACCATTTACTAATTCAGGAGTAGACTACTCTGGACCATTTTACATAAAACAAGGAGGTATTAGTAGCAAAACATTGGTAAAATGTTATGTAGCTTTATTTATATGCTTAGCTACCAAGGCTATTCACGTGGAATTGGTAACAGACCTGTCCACTGAAGCTTATATTGCTTCTCTACGACTTTTATTGCTAGGCGAGGATTGTGTGAGAACATTTATAGTGACAATGGTACAAACTTTGTTGGTGCTGAGAAAGAACTGAAAGAGACTCTGTTGAAAGGAAAATCAGCTGAGAGCATTTCTAA
>Ga0131853_10003481_pt1 | contig 28221 bp, 17 predicted proteins | sample TergutLab28metaG_FD_92764 | JGI IMG/M metagenome (GOLD analysis project Ga0131853, IMG submission 92764) | Labiotermes labralis P1 segment gut microbial communities from Petit-Saut dam, French Guiana - Lab288 P1 (version 2) (version 2) | ecosystem: Host-associated > Arthropoda: Insects >...
AAACTTTCTGACTTTCCGATTTAATCCTACGGGTGTTGTGATTTCGGTGTTTGCCATCACATCTGTCATAATCTTCTACTTGCGATACTTCCGAAATCGTGGTAAAATAGGGGATGCTTCCGTGGCGCAGCAGGTAGCGCACGTCATTGGTAATGACGAGGTCACGGGTTCGAATCCCGTCGGAAGCTCCACCCATTTAGAACCCATATCTGTAGATAAAATTAACTAACCCTAGCCTTAAAACAAATCACAGCACTTCCATTTTCTGGAATTGTTACAGGGAAACTGATCTCCTTTCCAGTGATGTTTGGTGCTTCAGATACTCCATCAACTGTGAATGATCCACTGACATAGGTCAAAAGTGGATTTAGTACATCACGGAAAGTCGATTGGAACTCGTTGTTGCTTGGGTTTGTTACTGTGACACAATATTTGATTATTCCACCAGGAAAAACTACCGAACAACTTGCTATTTTTTCAACTATTAGGTTTACAATATCAACATCCTCTCTATTACTCTGTATTGTTGTTGGTTCTTCGCCATCACAAGCCTGTATATCAAATTCCGCCGTATTGGCAACAATTCCAAAGGGGTTTGCATACGGGCTTAGAACTGCCTCTAAATACATATACCCGAGATCAAGGGCACCTAAATCTGCCCCTGTAACAACACCCCCATTTATTGTAAACTGGAAAACCTTTCCCGCAGTTGGACTAATCGCATAAATGGTGTCATTTATATCTCTTGTAATTGCTCGAAATTGGTAATCAGTGGGCATTGGATAAGTGGTTTCAAGAATTGTTACTTCGCCTGTTGAGGGGTTAATACAAGTCATTTTACCTGCATTTTCTCCCGAGCCATACCAAATACCATACAATTTTCCATCTGACAAAGATGTCCACCCTGCAACATATACCGGTGTTATTCCAACATAGGGTCTGCCAGCTTGTATTGGGGCGTATCCGTTTGTAGGGTCAAGAAGTTGAAGGAAAGTTGTGCTGCTTGGACGCAAGTCGACTGTGTAATATTCTGTTGCAGAATCATTGCTTAGATACATAAAACCATTCGTATCAATAGTTCCAGCCCAATTTATTCCTGGAGACATTCCCAATGGAATGCCCAAATAGGTCAACTGAAACTGGTCATCTATACGCACTATTTGATGCTGGATAACATCATAGCCGTACAAGGATTCATCTATCACATTATATGCTATACACGCGACAACACTGTCACTGCTTTGAATAATCCCACCGCTTAAATTTTTTAAGTCTACTACACTCCAATCCATAGTTGTAGCCGTTGATGTTGGTACGGTAAAAACAATTAAATTGTTCCCTATTTGTACTGTTTGTGACATTATTTTCTTCTCCTTTTACATAACAAGGCTCAATGCCCCGCTATGCAAAATTAAAGATTGTTAATTCAACATATGTATTTCTTTAAAAAATGTGAAAGATACTCGCAATAAATAAATACTTTGCATACTCTAGATTACAAAGGAGTCACAAAAGAAATGAAAAGGAACATCATATCAAATGCCTCAACAATGACAATCCATCTTTGCAATCAAGACCATACAATTAAAAGTAATAAGACTCTTGTGCAAGTTCGCAGGCGTAAAAGTTACCCCTGTGCCTGCTTTTATTGCATTCCTTGTTGCAAGTGTTTCTGCTTCATAAACTGCTTTCTCGAAATGTTTGCCAGTTGAGCACCAATTGTTATATAATTTGCTATGAAAATAACTAAACAAGATGTGCACGAAGTAATTGACTTTATTTCGCAAATTGAAAAAATTCGCGGGCGTGACCCGATGAGGGTCTTTCGGAAGGGAAATTGTGGTTCACTTTATGGATTTCTAGAAATGGCTTTCCCGGATAATATAACAGCAATTCTAACGAGCTATTCTGGCTCGGATGAAAGATTAGTGCAAGGACATCATATTGTCGCTCGAATTCACAATAATGTAGAGGTTAACCCTGCTGATTGGATTAAATTTGCCGAGAAGAATTACATGAAATATGAGTACTACGGTTTTTTCAACAAATTCGTATCTGGTGAGAAGGTTATGAAGCCGACAGATGAAATTATGGGCTTATTGGAGGATTCGGCAGAAAGTAAAATGAAAAGAAAAAAGCTTAGAGAGCAAGCAAGAAATATGTGGGAGCCAGGTGTCTTGCTGCATGAAGATGTATTGGGCTTTTTTGACATTGGTAAAGATTTTGATATCGTACAGGAATACAAAGAAAAACGGGTGCCAGATAACTCTCTACTAGGTCCGACAATAAAATTTGGATTTGGACGAACAAGCGAAAATCATCAAAGTTATCTTGAAGAAGAAGTAACAAGGATGAACAATACCAAAAAGTTACTTGAGATGTTTATTGAATGCAAAAGAAAAGGAGTTACAGTGACCATCGATATAGCAGAGGAGTTACACAAATTAGGAGATCCAGGATTTGAAAAGATCGCAGAAACTGATCGCGAAAAGTAATTATACTTTTCTTACTGTTCCTGCCCCTCCATCCACGGTTATGATATCTCCTGTTTTAATCAGTTGGGTTGCCCCCACAATATTGGACACAAGTGGAAGGGCATATTCCCGTGCGACAACCGCCCCATGGGATAACGCCCCCCCTACCTCGGTAACAAGACCATCAATCAGGCAGTAGTATGGTGACCACCCAATATCCGTAAACGAAGCAACCATAATTTCACCCTTTTGCAGCTTCGCAGCGTCCTCGGAGTTTTTCACTATTCTAGCAGACCCTGTTACCATGCCACGACTGACGGCAGTTCCTCGCATTATATCTCCTGATTCCACAACTGTTTGAGCATCCAAGGGCACCGGCATATGCATATAGATCTCGGCAAATGATAACTGTTCTTGGATTTTTAACAATCGCCTGCGCTGCAGGGCCTTTTTAACTAGGGCTGGATTTTCGCCAGCTGCCAGCTCTTTTATTTCTATATGTGTTAAAAAGTAAATTGCGTCCTGGTCAGGCAGGCGTCCAAGCCCTACTAACATCACCGCTAAACGCGTATATGCCTGCTTGAAAACATCAAACACTCTAATCAGTTTCGACTTCGAGAATTCGCGATTGCGAACACCTTCCCTGGCCTTTTTTGCAAAATATATAACTTTCCCGCCGAATCCGTGCTCTTTGGCTATAGCCCTTAGGTCGGGCGGAGATTGCTTCTCGGGCTTTTGCATTCCACTTTCTGTTACCGCCTTGAGATACTGGTCGAATGCCTTTTCGTCCTGAGCCCATCCTGGACTGCGAAGCTCTGCCTCTCGAATTGCCCGGTGACCATGCCGTCGCATAAATTCGTCACGAGCCATCAAGCCATTGGCGACTTTGTAAAGAGATGCCAAGATATCGACACTCTCTATCCCATCGATTCGTTCCAGCAATTGTGCCAAAACAGCCCTGCTTTTTTCCAAGTCATTGAACTTTTTGTTAAGTGCATTTGTAACAGCACTGGACATCGCACCCGAAAATCCGCTTGTCGCATAATGAAGGAACGCGACCTCGTTCGCTACAGTTCTAGCCCTATCAATTGCACTATACAACTCGACCGGGCAATCACCCTTGATTGCAAATTTATCCGTCAGCTTTTTCAAGCGCCGCCTGGTCTTTTTCTGGGACATTATGTATGTAATATATCTAATCGAGTTTCGCAGTCGAGCCCCAAACCAAGGCTTCCGACCGAGGATAATTCCCTGTTCGTCCTCGCCCAGAGGCCTGCCACAAATTGACATATCGACATCTTCTTTTTTTGCAAGCAATGTCGTTTTTGACATGGCATACAATGGACTTAAATCCATAAATAGATGTCCATATGCAGGGAAGGCACATGCAAAGTCAGGGAGTTCCTTCATCTTCTTATTAGCCCCAATACGATGCAACATCTTGCGAATTCCCCAGTCTATGGCATAAACAGTGGTGAAAATTGACAAAGGGGTCACAGCACCAGGCAACATCTCGCTGATATTACACCTTGTTACCGCATGACCTGTTATGTCATGCTTTGGATTAAATTCATCTTCGGTGCAAACATCTTGTGTTGTAATTGGCCTGGCTTGCAACAAATACAGTCTGTCATCTTGGACCGCCCATTCAATATCAAGGGGTGTGCTAAACGCAACCTGGGCTTGCACAGATTGAGCACATAACTCCTTTAAATGTTTTGCTGACATCGGCGGGGCTGCATCAATCGATGCGTCCAGATTATTTTTGGGCACACAATACTGGGTTGCACAGGCCTCACCCGAGACCAGAGCCTCGCCAACTCCCTCAATTGCCTCAACAAGAATATTATCAGGATTACTTGGATCACAGGTAAAACACACACCTGCACAAGCGGGTTTCAACATCTGTTGCACCACTACATTCATAGTAATTTTCTTGTTACCCCCAAATTTTTCGCTGTAAGCTTTTGCCGTAGCTCCTTCCAGTGATGCAATACATTTAGCCAAAGCATCTCTTAGATCCTTTTCTCCTTGGACATTCAAGACACTAACGAATTGACCCGCAAACGAAAAATCTACACCATCCTCTGCCGATGCAGAGGATCGCACAGCCACCCTATCCAAACCTGAATCCAAATAATATCTAACGGCTTTATCCAAAGTTGTTTCAATATTCAGATCGACGATAACAAAGCCCGCTGGCACACAAAACCCCTCGCGGACCAGCTTGTCCAACCCTCGTGCCTTGCCCCCAACCAAATTTAAATATCTTTCGTCAATCTCTCCTAGGTTAAAAATTTTCATAGCGACTCCTGTCTTTGTTGTAAGAAAACTCGGCAATTCCATAACCCTTAATACCATTAAAGGTATACGAGGTCACTCCTTCGAACACGAGATACTCCCCTTCCGAGTCGGTGAACCTGTATGGAAAAATAATTTTGGTTTCAAATTCAATCTCCGCCTTTGTTTTATCCGAGAACTTGGCCGTAGCCTTCCCATGTGTTGGGGCAACACCTGTTACAGTGAAGTGCTTTGGAAAGTCCACATCCAACAAATTAATGTACTTATCCCTTGGCAAGTAATACCCTGTCCGCAAGCCTTTTACATTAATTGCTGGATACAACACCATACACGCATTAAATGCACGACCATCTTCCAAATTCCCGACCAACCATGAATAGTGGTTCATATAGCTCCAAATTCTCTTTCCGTAAGCACGATCACGAAGACCAGGGGCATCAAATTTAAATTCTTTGCCCCCGACTTTGAATACTGCCTTGGTATGGCCCATTTGCTCGGTTCGTGTTTGATGATTGTTTTTCAGTTCGTCCGAAAATCCTTTGACCCACTTTTGAGCCGCAATTGCGTTTGCATATGCTTCGACATGTGTGTCGCGCGAAAACTCAAACAACCCAAGGTCAGATGTGAATGTTCCGCTAAACTCGGCATCTACCTCTTTTCCATCTGGAACGGCTATGCGGTTCTCGCCAGGTTTCACAGGAAGCATCTTGCCCTTGAAGGAAAATTCCCACTCCTTCAAAGGTTGGATACATTTTGTTTTAACCGGACTGTCCTCAAGTTTGTATAACTCCTGGCTGTTCATATATGCCTTGCCGCACGCAGTAGTCACACCAAACCAAATCTCTGCCGTACCACCACGGATTCCAAGACGCATGAAGAATGCATTGCCCTCTTTATCATGTGAAGCGTAATAATAGCTGTTGTTCACAGTTTCGTCCGCTTCTGGAGGCAAAACATAAATTTCACTTGCGACATCATCAAAGTCCGCGGATGCTTTTCGCTTTTTCATGACACGGCGCATAATTGCTTTTTTAAGACATGTTTTCATTTTTCCTCCACATTAAGACGACTACCCCGATGCCAATAGGTACAACACCAAACATTATCAAATGTGCGACAAGCTTTAGCATTGTTAGGCGATATTCTCTGTTCGCCTCGGATTTTGCTTCTGCTATTGCCGTAGTAGCTTCAGACTCAATAATTAGCTGCAACTCGGCCTGTAATGCGTCTATTCCTGAGCGCAAGGCGACCACATCAGACGAGCTCATCCCTGGCAAAGCCGTGTTAATACCAGCCCATTCGTCAATCGGCGTCGAAATAAGAATATCCATGAAAGGCTTCAGGTCAGCCAAATCCTCTTCGGTCTCAAACGCTTCTGTAATCGCCCTGTCTTGGACATATGCCATAATTACGGTGTCTTTATCACCGTTTCTTATATCCATCAACAAGGTGTACGAGTCACTTCTCATTGGAAGCACCAGGGCAAGCGACATAAACAGAATCCCCACACAACCAACCATTCCAAACACTAACCCAGCTAACCTCTTTTTGTTAAGCATTAACAAGACAATCGGAGCAATAAGCAAGGTAAAAACAAGCAACCCAGCCAGTAATCCAAACAATGCACCCATTGCATTATATCTGTCCGATCCACCTGCCACACCAAGAGCTGGGTTTCCCTCTACTGCATAATCATATGTACTGTGATTTGCCAGAAACACAATAAATGTAATTGCAACCCCCAGCGAAAATCCTGACAGAATTAGGTAGATGTAATTCTTTTTCAAAAATGATTTCATATAATTCCTCCTTTTAACCCAGAGCCCTGATGAGCTCTTGCGGGACGAAAAGCCTGCCCGTACCAATATTTGCCCCTGTCGCATGACTGTTTGGGTTTCGTGTTCCCTGAGGATTCCAAGTATATTGCTCCTCCACAATTATGTAGACATTCACACCCAGGCTGTATCTGACACGCTCTCCGTTTATATAAAAATGATTTGTGTTTGAAACAACGGTGATTGTTCTATCTCCCTTTGCAATCTCGAATTCAACGGCAAACCAGGAAGACCGATTGTTAAAGTCCATTTCAAATTCACTACTTACATTTGATTGGAATCTGGAATTTGCCTCGTTAATTGAGACGGTAATTCCGTCGATTTTTGAATCACCATTATTAAAGATCTCCACAAACAGTTCTTCCGTCAATTGCTCGAGGTTTGCTTGTAATGCACGCTCCATAATTCTGGCAATATCAGTATTATCAATAATACGGTTACTTCTGCCCAGAAGCTCTTCGTGTGAGAAACCCCTCGGTGCAAACATCGAGAACGCAACATACCCACCCTCGTGCCAGTCCATCGAAAACCCAACATAGTTAATTTGATTCATAATGGCAGCCAAGGCACGCTGGGCATTTTGTAGGTGAGCGGTGGAAAGAGACTGCATTCCAGTCACAATTCCATTTGGGTTACTGCGGTCAACTGGGATATGTGCTCCTATACGGAAATCTCTGATTAATCTGTGTACCCGAACTGTCTGAGGACATTGCAACCATTCTCCTGTTTCGGAACAGTATTCTCCTCGACGCACTGGTTGATCCAAGTACTCGAAACTAAGATTTGGATCTCTTCCAAGAGCAATTAATTGAGCCCGCGTCCTTAAAAAGTTCGAATTCAATAGTCCCGTAAAAGTCGACCAATGCCCTGGATCAATTCCATATGCCCTCATTACCTCATCGTGGTTAAGTCCGCCTGCGGCTTGGCCTGCAGGGCAGATAACAAATTTTTGGATAGCACGCTCGGTTGTGCCTACCTCACCACTCTTAATAGCAATCCTCAGTGGGTCAAGAAAGGAAAATGGAGCTTCATCAAATGTCCATGGAGCACTTGGCAGCAAGCCCTCAACGAAACTAAACGATAAGTCGCTTGTACCTATTGTCAGACCCCCGGTTGGGTGATCGGACGCAGACATCACTATTGTATTTCCACATCTTTTCGCAAAATCAAGTGCAACTTGGAAAGCTCTATCAAATGCCAAAATCTCGGAAACAAGTGCGACAGAATCATGTGCATGAGCTGCCCAGTCAATTTTACTTCCCTCAACCATAAGGAAGAAACCATTCCTGTTTGTGGAAAGAAGGTCAATTGCCCGTTGCGTCATGTCAACCAGAGATGGCTCGTCCAGGTCAGGACGAAACTGTCTATCGATATCATAGGACAGATATCGGTGGTCTTGACCAAGCATTGTTAATCCACCATTAAAGTCACCCCAAACCCTAAGGTCGGCAGCATTAGATGATGTAGGAATAGCAAGGCGATTCATTTGTGCTCTTGTACGGACAACCTCATACCCTTCTTGGGCAACATGCTGGGTAAATGTGTTGTGATTCAGAATCCTGGACCAGCGTTGACTTCCGCTGCTCCATCGGATTTGATTTCCTTGGAAGTCAATAGGAATATTATTAGCGTCACGATGTCCTCCGCTGTATCGTGCAGGGTTTCGGTCACCATTTGGTAAAAACTCTGACTGTCCCGAAACAGTTGTTGGCACTGCCCCTTTATTTGCATCTATTACGAAAGGTTTAACACCTTGCTCGTATATATTAAAAGACCTCATTTGGGCCGATCCTGTACTAAACACTAAATTCAGCTCATTAGCAAGGATTTGATGCCCTAGAATTTCATAATTAAAACGCCCAGCGTCATGTGCGGCGAACGCTGCTGGTGTTGCATGCATGAATTCACTTGTCGCGACCATACCCGTCGACATGCCACGGGCTTGTGCCGCCTGCAATACATTCGCCATCGGGTTATCATATCGGTCCAGGCCGATACGGTAGTTATTACTTTTGTGACCTGTTGCCATCGCAGTTGCAGCCGGAGCCGAGTCTGTGATAGGACCACCAGCCCATTGCGTCCTGACAAGTGCTTGAAAGTGGTCCTCAATCGCCAGTTGGCCATCGCGTTGTTCAAATGTCCATTCTTCTGGCTCTGCCTCTGGGTTATCTGGCAACATTAAATTCGCAAGAGCCATAGCATTCAAACTCATGCCATCTGGAACCATCATTATAATGTTAAGCGGTCTTGCCCTTGTACTTTGAACCGCTACAACGGTTATAACTGGAACAACAACAGCAAATACCAGCACCGCCGCAACAGCTATATGTGCCTTTTTCAAAAATTTAGAGAACATGTTTCTCTCCTTTTAATTAATTCTAGATTTGGCTGATCTTTTTATTTTAATCCACGAGACACTAGCCTTATTATCCTGTGGAGTTAAGCTCTTAATTTACTTCGTGTCCCCAGTTTGGGAAGTAAAGTGGTCTGTTTTTTAAATCCGCAGGAGTGACCAATTCCTTGCGGGTCAAATTTTCCAATTAACTTATCGTTGGTAATGCCATTTCTTCCGCTGCACCTCCTTTTATTACAAAATAAGACACGAGAGGCGTATTGTCAACCGATTTATAAAACCCCTTTTTAAAAAAGCCTTGTTACAAGGCTTTTTTTTCTCTACGATACAGGATGAACCATACCACTACGACAATTCCAAGGACAAGCAAGCCTTGCAGGATATACCCCAGGATCGTCCAACTTGACCTCTCGCGTTCAAGATTAATAAAACCTTGTATCTCTTGACTTGCAGCAACGATGCTGATGCTCATCGTATTTGTTATAAACCTTTGTCTTTCAAATTGTAAGGTATAGTAACCGTTCAAAATATCGCTGAATATAAAATTTCCTTGTGAGTCAGCTTCTTGCACAGAGATGATTTCGCCTTCCTTGATCAGAGAAACGGTTGCACCCGCCCTTGTTGTTCCCGAGATTATGGTTGGATTTGCAAGCGTTGCGTCAACAACTTCGCTGTTCCCCCCGCTAACGGCTATATCAAAGGTCTCTGTGTTAAAGCCATTCAAACTGACTACTAATTGATATATTTGATTAGGGACACGATGGAATATAAATGTGCCGTCTACTCCAACGGTGAATGTGCCCTGCTCTTGCATATTTGCCAAGAGAACCATTTGGCTGCCGACCAAAGCCGTACCACTGATAGTTACAAGAACAAGTGGTGGGGACATAACACTCATGTGCTCCCGCCCGAATACAATGTCCATTGTTGCGGTTTGAACACCACTACCCTCAAATCGAAGAGTATACTCTCCCTCCAAAACCCCTATGAAAGTGAATACGAGATTCCCACCCTGATTTACCGGCACTACACTGCGAGGTGCAGTAGTTGCACTAGTTAAATATACGGTGGATCCAATCGAAGTCTCTACGACTAGCAGGGTCGGCAAAAGCACTACAGGGGCGAGGGCCAGCTCGCCATCACTAACGATTATTGTTTTACTTTGCGTCACAAAGCCATCATGTGCAAACACAATCTCGTATGTTCCGCCTGAAATATTAACAAACTGGAATATATAATTGACACTATAGAAGTGAGCAAGTCTCTCCCCAGTTGTTGCATAGATGCTGACATCCGCCCTAACATTTACTTGCCCTGATATACCATGTGCCTCAAATCTTGCATACACATTCATCGTTTGCATCACATTATGAACCTCTATAGAGGGCAATCCAATCTCAGGACGATGCAATCGTCGATTGAACCATCCCATCATTGTCATTCCCTCGGGAGCGTCTGTCCAGCCTATTTCCGTCGACCCAACAGTTGCAAGAGAAAATCCTTCAGAGACCAGCCAAGTAGTGATAGCAGAACCCATATGGGTATTAAATGTAACAAGCACAAGACCTTGGTCAGTCTCACCCGCCAACACTGTGATTGTGTATGTGTATCTGATATTTCGGAACATTACACCTAAATTATAAACCCCTGGAACAAGACGAAGGCTCTGCAGACGCTGGCCCGATATCCCATCAATGGACTCGATAAAACCAGTAGCAGGTGTGAGGCCATCTACGGTCACATTCGTTGCCGCGAACGCAGCTGGATTTGGATTAATCAGAGGAAATCCATTTGGGTCCGAGTTCTCCATAAATATGGACATCCCTGCCCTGTTAAGTATATTGTAAACGAAATTTTCACTTCTCATTGTGTCGCTTGTTATACCTTGGGCACTTGGGTGCGTTGACAATCCAAGAATTTCGGTATTAAAGAACACCGAGCTCCGATCTATGTTCGCTCTGTCGATACCGAACAAAATACTATTTAGCGTTTGTTGGTCAGTATACACGAAACCATTAGTAATTACTCCATCATAAATTCGCGAACCAAACGCAGCGGTGCCACGCATAGTAGGATCATCTGTTAAAATTTGTCCTCCAGAGATAAAGTTTTCAATCCGAGCATTCCAGCCCATCCGGCCAACAAAGCCCGCAGCCTGCGAGAACTCTCCTGCTGTCGGCATATAGTGGCGAATCGTTACATCGGCAGAGCTGTTGAGAATTTGGGCATCATTCCGCAGGTAGCCGACAAATCCGCCGATTTGCCTTTCGGATTGACGGACAAACATCTCTCCTCCGGCGTGAGAATTTCGTATAAGTGCACTGTCACGAACCATTCCTGCAAAGCCGCCGTGCATAGGCCTTGCAAAACGATCCGCTGCAACACCTACAAGCCCTTGCCTATGCTGTAGCATATTTACCATTGTCTCTGTACGATTATTAATTGAACGCGGTGTATCATGCCAAGGCCCATGCATCATTCCAACGAATCCACCAACTCCCATATAGTGATAACGACTGTGCACATCATGCCCATCTTCAATATAATGAAATTGGGCACAAAGGCTTCCTTTTGATTCGCTATTTAGTATCTGGACATTATATCTGATTGCCCCGACAAATCCTCCAACTGCCGAGAAATTCCAGCGACGGTGATAGTTGACAACATAGTTCCCAGTGGGCTGACCAAAGAAATTAGTGTTCCTGCGGAAGGTTGGTCTGTACCAAGCAATTTCTCTGCCTACAATATCAACATCTGCGACCGAATTGTTAATAACTGATGCCCCGAAAGTTCGACCAACGAAACCGCCGACCCAAGCAGCTCCTCGGGCGTTCAGAGTTCCTATCGCCGTAGAATTATCTACAGCAGTCCTGTAACCATATCCTAGATATCCCACCAAACCACCGACGGCACTCCTGTATCCAACCTGATGAATTGTGAAGTTGGCGGTACTGTTTGCTATTGTCGTGTATCTTACCATAAACCCAACTAGTCCGCCAATTCGGACCCCTCTGTTAGGAATAAGAGGATTATTGTTGCGATACAAATATCTGCCATTATTAGTGTTAGTATAGTGTGTATAAACAAATGGATTTTGTGTTATTGTTACGATCGCGTGACTGTTTTCGATGCTGGCATAATGAGACATATATCCAACCAAACCACCGATGCTGTGATATCGTCCACGCATTATAAATATTTCGCCTTCAACAGTTGAATCAATAATTTGCGAGTTATAATACATTCGCCCTACCAGGCCCCCAATCCGATTACTGTAATACCCTGCCTCCAGCCGAACTCCACTTGGGATAACTACATGAACATTTTGAATTGTTCCCGCACGCATGATTCCAGCAATCCCTCCCATACCACCATAATCATGACGATAATTAGCACTTCGGTACAGTCCAAACTCGACCGTCAAATCTTTCACAGTTGCAGTGGCTACCAAGGCTCCACCATCTGCATCATTCCTGCCTAGGGTCGAGAACAATCCTGAGGAAGATTCATATCTATTACCTTCCCTCTGTCTAGCCCCTGCTATACCACTTATTATATAGCCCTGCCCATCAAATGTGCCCCAAAACTGAACTCCACGAAATCCTTGATTTCCTGTGAAATAGTCAGGTATGTAATCAAGCAGATCATCAATATCAGAACCAGATGGCTGTGGACTCCAGGGACATGGAAATTGAATGTCATTCATCAAGACAAAATGTCCGTCTGCTGGAAACGCTGGATTACGCCCTATTCTCACGAAGTCCACAAAATCATAAATGTGTATCGCCGGACCTCCGAACGGAGTAATTTGCTGGCCTCCTCCACCAAAACCCGAAAAAATTCCAATACAGAGTAACAATATAGGAACTATAAGAATCTTTTTCATACGACCTCCCTCATGATTTGACTGAAATCGTTTGGTGTATTTGCACGACGATTAATCTGCTCGGCTATTGTTGCAATCCAAACGCTCCCATCACTTCCATCTCTTGGTGTAAATGCGGTAACCCTAGCAGATGCATTACCCAATATTGGGATAGTTCCTATTGCAACAGTCTGCTCTGACCTGACAAATGGAGATGCAGCAGGAATTGCACCAGTTCGCTGTAAAACTATCGGAGCCACACCCTCTTGTTGCAGCGTAAGGGAATTGAACTTTGTGTCCCTGTTCATTAGTGGAACCCTTTGGCACAATGTTGCGATTGGAACGGATCTATGTATAATACCCTCGTAATCGTGACCTGGAATATTGAACAGGGTCGCATTTAGTGCCGTTGGTTGTCCTTCCATAAATACGGTATAGTTCAGAGTCCCAAACTCGTCGGCTGTGTACCAAAGATAAAATCTCATGAATCCACGGAATATTATGTCAACCTGACCCTGATTACCCGACTGGCTAGAAAATGCAGTTACAACTCCTATGAGTAAGTGTTCGAATATCAAATCTTCAAGAACGATGTTACTCATTGATACATTACGATCATTGTTACCAAAGAACACCCCTACCAATCCTTGACGAAATACGCTGTTCCGAATGTGAACATCTCGTGTTGCCATTTCAACACTTGGTGTGTTCCATAGGTACATATATACAGGGATATCTAACAATCTGGTCGCACCTCGAAGCTGGCTGTATTGTATTGTTGTGAACTTATATGCTCTAATCAAAACACCGCTGGCCTGAACCTTACTGTTACTGAAATCCTCTATAACTTCTCGATTTCCAACGAACTCGACATTGGTTGCAATTGTTGGGGCCACCTGCCCACCTCCACGATAGCCTCGCAAGCGAATCATAATCTCGTGGTCATTACTTATTGTCTCGCTAACCGTTGTTGCATCTATTCTGTGTCCGTTCCCGAAGATATTTGCATCAAATATCGTCGACCGGACAAGAGTTATATCACCGTGCAAGACTATTGATCTGGGAACATAGCGATAGTTCGATACCTCACCAAATTCCCAGTTATCGCGTATGTTATAGGCATCCGCAATATAAAAAGTAAATTGTTGTGTTGCAAAGTTGCCTCCGACAGAACGCAAGTTCGATGTTGCCCGAACAGTTATTGGAATATATAATTCACCATCAAAGTCAAAGTTACGATCAAATGTAACCCCGCCACTTTGATCAACTGTTGCAAGTCCAACACAATCTATGATCTCGAAATAAATGTCAGGAACATAATCAACCCCCAAGGTTGTAACCTCGAGATCAAAGAAATAATCAAATCCAAGGTGATCCTTGTTCCCAACAACGAATCTTCTCTCTAAACCTCGGTCGTGTACAAGAGGATTGTTAACATTAAAGTTTATAGCATCTGGGCCATGCTCGGACACCCAGATTTGGAATGTATGAGAATAGGCGACTGTCTTATCGCTCTTCCTTAAAAACACAATAGTTATAGTTTCGTTAACTGCCTGAGAGGGAGTAATAAAGAATCTGGCCCCATAACTGAGGCTGGTGACATGGACACGATTATCGTTGTAATCAAACTCGATCTCATAGAAAAGATGAAAATCTGCTGGAGTAATATTTTGTTGAATTTCAATTTGATTTCGTGGAACAATATCTTCAATAATATCAAGGTCTGCCAATGGCAAATCGAATTGGTTGTGTGCACGTGTTAGAATGTTTACGGTTATACTGCCGAAATCCACAACCCCCATTGTACTTTGCACCATCGCGTAACCGCTCTCGCCTGCGGCTATGAAGTCAACCCTTACTGTGCCTGCCGCTGTGAATATCAAGATATCATCAACTATAGTTGCAAATGAAGTAGTCGCAAGTGTAAATGTCGCCGCAGATGGACGATTCAGAACAAGTGGGACCTCGCCAGACCCAATTACCAATGCATTGGCCCCATAAAATAACAATCCATTATGGATTAGACCTATGTTCTCGTCCAATCTTGGCGAAATATTTACACCAAATCTTTCCCTATACAATGTTCCATTGACACTTGTCGCCTCGACATCTAAGAACCCTGCCCTAGCACTTAATGCTGTTAGTGTTGTTTGATATGTTACCCCCAGCAATTCTGGACTTGTTGAAACCACCTGCATAGTGGTAGCCGAGAATAAATCCGAGTTGATCCTTGGCACCCCGGCTAGTGCATCTGAGGGCTGGACACGCACTTGGACATCTATCGTTTGGTTACGATACATCTCAAGAACCCCCTCTTCATTTGGCTGGGTTCCTACAAAGGTCACCACGAAGCCATGGATATCATGCGAGTTAACCCTCACCTGCACTTCGGCTCTGTGCCCACCGTCTACAGTTGTTGCAACAATATAAGTTATACCGTTATCGTTTGGAATAATTGCCTGCGTTGCCATGTCAAATTTGGCAACCTCTGGATTCATGCTTGACCACACGACTGTTCTGTTTGATGCCCTGTATGGTAAAACAGTGGCAACGACTGGTCGCGGTGGAGCACTTAATTGGCTGAATTCTACCAAATTAGTACTAAGAGTTATTCCCGTAACAGCTATATTTTCAGGAGGCACAAAACCCCCAATCGTGCCAATCACGACGAGGCTTAGTAATATCGGCATCAATAGCACTAGCGAAACAATTTTCTTTTTCATGAATTCACCCCACTCTCTCGAATTTACCCTGGAGCTTTCTAAACAGCAGGAACGCCCCCAGGGCGGCCAATCCTCCTGTAATCACAATAATTATACCAAACATCAGAATCAAGTCAAGATATATCGCTCCAATAATCGACAAAACCCCTAGAATCATGCAAACGGCCAACCCCAACGAGATTGACAGAGTCGTGTTTCGGTCACTTGGGACTAATCCATTCTCGTCGGCAAATTTCGGAGATCGCAAGTCGATATCAATCGAGACACAAATCTGGAAAACGCTAAGAAATGCCAATGCTATGATTACTGGGAAAACCTCAAGAATACTCAGCAAGCCAAAGACAGCCAAAACCGAAACAGCAACGATAATACTTGGAATCATACATATGATAGTGAACAGAACTTTTGACATGACAATCTTCTTGTAATCCAACGGGTAAATTTTCAATAGATAAAACCCATCCCCCTCCCGCGAGATTGCTGATGCAGCGAAGCTGTTAATTATTACACAAAATACACTTATTATAAAAAATGCAATTGCTGAAATCGCGAAAACTCCTATATTTTGGGTGACTATGTCAGTGCTGCTCTCTACCGTTAGGTATGTCACCAGCGGCGTTATAATAATGAACGCAAAGAATTGAAATAGAGAGCCAGTATTTCGAAACATGTTGATGAATTCTCGCCTGATGAGGGCCCACATCGTGCGCCTTTGTATGTTTGCCGTCGCCCTGCCAATATAGACCTGATCCGAGCCTGCATTTTTTTCCAGCATTCTCTTGTAAAACCTCCACTGTAATAGATAAACAGCACTAACCAAAGCAGTAATAATTCCAAGCAATATAAATAAACTGGCAACGAAAGATTGCACAAACAACATGTTGCTGAGCAATATCGCGGGATACACAAACGCACTTATTTGAACAATTGCGTCCATGATAGCGCTGTTGACATTTAAATTAATCGTGTTCGTAATATTAAAAACTTCGTTAATGACCTGCATATATCCAAAGAATACTATCCCCGACACGGCTACAAATATAATAAGGGTTAGAATAAATTTATTGGATAAAAAGCTTTTAAGAAAAACCAAGGGAAATGACAGTAACGCCCCAACAAGGAAGCAAAACAGCGACAACAGAATACTTACGAACGGAATCAATATAAAGAACCACAAGTCGAATCCAAGCAGGATCCCATATACATTCAACAACGGCAACATCACCGCCAAACCGAAAACAAGCTCTCGCAGGAAAACCTTTAAAAATTTCGAGAAAAACAAGACTTGCCCAGAAATCGGATACTTAACAAGTAAATTGTTTTCCGTCGGCGAAAAGAAGACCTTGATACACGAAACGGTTGCCCAAATTATTTGCATGGATAAAACAACAAATAAAGTGAATACCAGCAACTCATACTCCGCCCCAACCCCCTCAAAGTCAATAACAAGGATGCTAAAAAATATCATGATGGCACTCAAGACCAAGCCGGTTATAACTAGGCCGAAAATGCTGCTTACCCAATCCGTCCTTGCCCCCCTTTCCCGACGGGCATAAAGCTTGCTGTTTAAACGCATGAGGGTTTTCAATTGTTGAAAAGCACTATTTTTCTTCATTCGCCACCTCTGTTATTTTAACGAATTCCTCCTCTAGGCTGATTTTGGATTTTTCCTTAAATTTTCTTATGTTATATTCCTTAATAAGGACACCATCATGAATAACAAAGGCTCTATCACAAATCCGCTCGACAATATCTAAATTGTGAGATGAGAAAAACACACTTGACCCATTCTCCTTAGCAGACAGCAAGATTGTTAGAACCTCACGCTGGCTGCCTACATCAAGACCCACAAGAGGCTCGTCCAATACCCACAGTTTTGGGGAGTGGATAAAACTGGCCATAATCGCTATTTTTTGCTTCATCCCGTGACTGTAACTTTTAATCTGACGATCGAACGCATGTTCCAGTTTGAAAATGTTTAAATACTCGGCAATTCTTGCCTGCCTGATATCGGTTGGGACACCGTAAACATCGGCAGAGAAATTAACGAACTCTCGCCCTGTCAACTTTTCAAAGGTACTGTGGTTATCAGGAACAAAACCTATTTCTGCTTTTGCCAGCAAGGGTTGTTGCAACAAATCATAACCGCAGACCGCTACTGTCCCTTCATCAAAGGAATGAATTCCCGTTATACTCTTTAAAAGAGTGGTCTTTCCCATACCATTCATGCCCAAAAAGCCAACAATTTCCCCCTCGTTCAGGGTTATGCTGATGTCCTTGTTTTGCCATGAACGGCCGCCAGTATAACTTTTGTTAAGATTTTCAACTTTTAAAACTTCCATAGTACCCTACTCTAGCACATCACATATCCGTACTGCAACAAATTTCGACAAATTCATACACTTGCGTTGTTTTTTGACTTTATTTTCCCTGCGAGCAACCTTATATAGAAGATAGTTATCGAGCAAATCACAACAATCGCCTTTATAAGGTTGGTCGGATTCAGGAAAAAGAAAATACTATTGAAAATCATTGCGGTTCGATAGAACAGAGCACTAATTCGTAGCCAGTGGATCCCCTTGACCCACTTGCCAAAGTTTGCAAACAAGACAACGGCAAGTATAACCCACTCATACCACAGGCGATTAAACCACCAGGTAACAAAAACAACCGCTACCGAGATAAGGCAAAAGAAGATAAAAATACTAAAGGACTGCCAGAACTTAATTTTTGAATCAGGGGCACTGGTCTTTGCAAAGATTAGATTCTTGGCGATACTGACAACCTTTAATCCTGCCAACGACCAGTTCAATAAAAACGCATAGTTTAACGCCTTGAAAACATTACCAACGGCGGCAAGGCGAAGGGTTTTTGCCTTGTCTTTGTATTGATACCTTATTAACGCTATAATGATATTTATCGCCCCAAAGATCTGAGAAATAATAAACATCCATAAAAGTACTGGAATTTCGAACATTTTGCTATAATACACGATTATTTATTTTGTTGCAACCCCAGATATTGTGCATAAAATCGGTTGACACCACTATATCTAGTGTGTTAAACCTTGGGAACTGGAGGATAAATGTCAAAAGATTACCACCGATTAAACAGTCAGGTGTTCAACATAAACCCTGAAACTGGTTTTTTCGATTTGGAGAAAGATTTAGAGGCACGAGATGCATTCCTGCTTGAAACCAACCAGAGAACGCATAAATCCAAAACAATTCATGAACACATCCTATACCTTGTCAAAGAGGGGCTATACGAGGACTTTTACTTATCTTATTCCGAACAAGACATTGATATCGTTTGGAAAGCAATCAAGACGGAGAATTTCCAATTCGCATCATATATGAGTGCCGCCAAGTTCTACAAGGATTATGCTCTGAAAACGGGTGACAAGCAAACTTACCTGGAAACATACGAGCACAGAACGCTTGCCGTTGCTCTGCATACCGCAAGGGGTGATGTTGGCCTGGCAAAGGACATTGCCCTGGTAATGATTCGCCAACAGTACCAGCCCGCAACCCCAACCTTCCTAGACGCGGGCAAGGCACGGCGAGGCGAGTTGGTATCATGCTTCCTCCTGGAAATGGATGATGATTTGAATAGCATCAGTTTCCAACTTGGGACCTCTATGTACCTGTCCAAGGTTGGCGGCGGGGTTGCATTGAATTTGTCTAAATTAAGGGCAAGGGGCGAAGAAATCAAAGGGATCCAAAACGCAGCAAAAGGTGTTATGCCAGTTTTAAAATTACTAGAAGATGGGTTCAATTACGCAGACAAGATGGGACAGAGGAAAGGAGCAGGGGCTGCGTACCTGAATATCTTCCACGCTGATGTCGAGGAATTCCTGGATACAAAAAAGATAAACGCTGACGAGAAATCACGCATTCAAACCTTGTCCCTTGGCTTGACAGTTCCGAACAAGTTCTTTGACTTGGCAAAAACTGGCGAAGATTATTATGTATTTTACCCATATACCGTTCGCAAGAAATATGACATACACCTAGACGAAATGGACATGAGCGAATGGTATGAAAAACTAGTCGCCGATCCAGATATCAAAAAGAAAAAACTAGACGCCAGAGCAATGCTCACAAACATTGCAAAAACCCAGTTCGAGTCAGGCTATCCTTATATCGTTTACATTGACACTGCGAATAAGCATCACGCCCTAAAAGACTTGGGACGGATCAAAATGAGCAATCTATGCACGGAAATCTTTCAACTGCAAACCCCGTCCGTCATACGCGATTATTACGAGAAGGACGATATAGGCTTTGACATCAGCTGTGTCCTTGGATCATTAAACATTGTTAATGTTATGGAGGGAAAAAACATTGAGTTCGCGGTAAAAACGGCAACAGAGGCTTTGACGAATGTAAGTGATCTGTCCACCGTCACAAACGCCCCGTCAGTATACGAGGCGAACAATGCGTTCCATTCCATAGGCCTGGGAGCGATGAATTTACATGGGTACTTGGCAAAGAATCTGATTCCCTACGAATCGCCAGAGGCGGTCGAGTTCGTATCAGCATTCTTCGCCGCGGTGAACTTTTATTCAATAAGGGCAAGCATGATAATTGCAAAGCGTCGAGCAGAAAAATTCCACGGCTTTGAAAGGTCTGAATACCATAAAGGAGCTTATTTCAACAAGTACCTCAAAAACCACTACAACCCAACCTCAGACCGTGTCAAGGAATTATTCAAGGGGATTAAGCTACCGACCCAGGACGATTGGGCAAAATTAAAAGCCGATGTGAGGGAACACGGGATGTTCAATGCATACCGCCTGACGATTGCCCCAAATCAAGCGATCAGCTATATTCAAAATTCAACTGCATCCATCCAGCCCGTTGTTGATGCGATAGAAGTTCGAACTTACGGAAACGCTAAGGGGAACGATACAACTTACTATCCTATGCCGTACTTATCCAAAAAGAATATCTTGCTATACAAATCCTCGTACACTATGGACCAAACAAAAATTATCGACCTTGTTGCAGCGGCTCAAGAACATATCGACCAAGGCATCAGTACGGTTCTATATGTCACCAGTATGGCCACAACCCGCGACCTAGTGAAACTCTATCTGTATGCCTTTAAAAAAGGACTAAAGAGCTTGTATTACACACGCACGAAAAACTTAACAATCGAAGAGTGCTTGCTGTGTTCGGTTTAAATTAAAAGGAGGAAGAATGTTCAAAGAAAGAAGTAAGGAAGAATTTAAGCCCGCGGTAAATTGGAACGACATTCGTGACCAATTCACCGAGCTGTTCTGGAACCAGAATATCCGCCAGTTTTGGATAGACACCGAAATCCCCCTGACTGAGGATAAAAACACATGGAAAACCCTGTCCGCCGACGAACAGGATGTTTATAAAAAGGTCACAGGGGGATTAACCCTGCTGGATACCGAGCAAGCATCCCTAGGCATGCCCGAAATTGCATTAAAGGTTGATGACCTTCGGGCAAAGGCTATACTGAATTTCATGGGTATGATGGAACATATGCACGCCAAGAGTTATTCCTCGATCTTCAGCACCCTTTGCTCGACCACCGAAATTGACGAGATTTTTGCGTGGCTGCACACACAACCTCAGCTTCAGAAAAAAATCAAAGTTATCTCAGCCTACTATACTTCCATCAAGGATAATGAGTCGCTGTACATGGCAATGTCCGCCTCCGTGTTCCTTGAGAGCTTTTTGTTCTACTCTGGCTTCTTTTATCCCCTGTACCTTGCGGGGCAAGGCAAGCTGGTATCCTCGGGCGAGATTATAAACCTGATTATCCGCGACGAATCTATACACGGTGTTTATACAGGAATCTTGGCACAAGAAATTTTCAAAAGTTTTAATGACTCGACTAAAAAGAAACTAACCAAACAAGTCAATGACCTGCTGGTTGAACTCTATGAGATAGAAATTGAATACACCACCGAAATCTATACTAAGATAGGGCTTGTGGGCGAAGTGTTAAAGTTTATCCAGTATAACGCTGACAAAGCCTTGATGAATCTGGGACACGACCCGCACTTTAACATCAAGGAAACAGATGTTAATGCAGTTGTTATTCGAGGCCTGGATACCAAGACCAAGAACCATGATTTTTTCTCCACCAAGGGAAATGGTTACATCAAAACTACAAATGTTGTTGAAACCACGGACGATGACTTTGATTTCTAAGGAGGCATCATGTTAGTTGTTTACATATCCAAAACTGGAAAAATTGATCGTTTTATCGAAAAAATCGGTCACTTCTCTACCCTAAAAATCGAAACAGGGGATGAGGTTGTGACACAGCAGTTCATCCTGATTGCCGGTACAATTGGCTTTGGCGAGGTTGCACCTGAACTAAAAACATTCTTAAAAAACAATCACAAATTCCTGCATGCAGTAGTCGGCAGCGGGAATAAAAATTGGGGCAGCCTGTACTGTGCCGCCGCCATCAAAATAGCCAAGAGGTTCAATGTCCCTCTGCTTATGAAATTCGAAAGTGCGGGGAATACTCATGACATAGAAGAATTTAAAAAGATATTAAAGGAGGTATCATGACATATCCGTTCAGGCTTAAGCCACTGCCCTACCCAAGCAATGCCTTGGAACCATTTATCGACCAACAAACTATTGAGATTCACTATGGCAAGCATGTTCAGACCTATGTCGATAATTTGAACAGAGTCATCGAAAATCGACCAGAGCTGCAACATATTGTCCTTGAGGAATTGGCGAACCATCAAGAAGCGGTTATCCGCAATAACGCAGGCGGTATTTACAATCACGATTTGTTCTTTTCATGCCTTGCCGGCGGACATCAGATTGACGAGGATATGAAATCAAAATTAAAAACCGCCGCTTTATCCGTGTTCGGCTCGGGCTGGGCATGGATTGTCCGTGACCCGGACGGCGAACTGCAAGTTCTTACCACCCCTAACCAAGATCCACCTGACCTGATGAAATTCACCCCGATTCTGAACATCGATGTGTGGGAGCATTCCTATTACCTAAAATACCAAAACCGTCGTGCAGAGTATATTGATAATTGCCTCTCACTCCTCACTGGTGTCAAAATTGTCAATAACAAGGCGGCGATATAAATCCCGCCCCAAGTCGGTTTTCAGTCCATATTGACGCTGATTCCACTCTGCTTTGGCCCCTGAGTTGAACTTGTCGGGATGAAGACCTAGGTACTTATAAAATTGGAATACTGTTTGAATCGTGGCGATGTCACTAACCAAACGGGAGTCAGCTGTTTTTTGTTCATTATATTCCTCCCACAACTTGTAATACTCGTCCAGGTTAGAAAGTGACGGATATGTACCCCGTAACATCAGCTGCTTCATTAACTTGTCCTCGTACTCGGCATCAAATCCCTTTTTTGCATTCTTGCCCAATTTTTGCATATTTCCCAGCTCTACCGCCGCCAAGTCATGAATAAGCAACATTTTAAGAACCTTATCCTTGTCATGATGCCCCCAGTTCCCTGTCTGTGGAATATACAAGAGACATATCAACATAAGCCCTATCGTATGCTCGCCGATACTCTCGGGATCTGGGATACCAGCCTCAACCCACTTGGTCCGCTTGACCTGTGCAGATTCCGAGAATTTGTTGACAAAGCTGGCTTCTATCGGAATATCCTCCCCTTTGAGGAATTTCTCGAAGTCCTGCTTAACCGCAGACAAATACAAATTGAATTTTTCGAACTCTATATCTTCTTCCCTAGTTTGCAAGAACTTGTCAATATATGTAATGACTCTTTTAATATAACCCTTGATATCAAACTTGCATTGCACTAGTTTCCCAGCGATTCGTGCCTGGGCCATTGAACATAATGTAAACAAATCTGCTTCTATCAGTGGCGACGGCAAATTCACCATCAGACTGCTCTCGAGAGATTTACAGAATATCTTGAAGATGTTTTCACCTATTTCATAGTTAGGTGTCAAATCCATTGCCTCCAGACCTGGTACATAGTTTTTCTTATCGCCTAGAAAACTAAGCAGGAATGCTCTATTTACTTCGTTTGCTATATCATTTGTCATTAATGTATCAAGAAATTCATGAAGAATTTTCTGTTCGCCCTGTACGATAAATGCCATGGATAACAGCCGTAGACAAAGTAAATCCTCTTTGTACTCTTGCTTGTCGCTGTATAGATTTTTCTGCAGTTTCTCTTTGACCTCTGCGGTGAGAGAAGTATAGTAATTTCGCAAAAATTTTCTGGCAACCGCAGAGCCACTTGGCGAGCGCATACTGCTAAGACACAGGAACGCACCGCACCGTCCTTCGTAACTGAATCTACCATAATTTTCTGTTATAAATTTAAGCACAATTTCTTCATCATTGTTTGATTGAGCAAACTTGGATATTACAAACCTAATAACATGTTTTGGCAAAATGATTTCGAAGAATGACACATCGCCATCTTCCTGAAAGTTCTTAACCCTATTAACATATGCAGTTGCCAGAAAAAAATCGTTAAAGAAACTGTGCCGCTTCAGGAGATATAATGCCTTTGTAGTAGTCTCGTCATCCCTGAATTTCTCATTCGTATAATTATAGGCATAGGTGATCTCTGCGATTTCGTTGATTTCATCCTCGCATAACTTATAGTCATTTACAAGAATATTTTCAACCCAATAATGGATATCGTACAGATTTAAATCGCCCTTGTTAGCAATATTCTGGAATACTCTGATCAAGAACAAGTCAATACTATAGAATAATCTCTCATCAAAATATTTAAACAGCTTTGCCAGTTCTTGCCCGTCCTCCCCAAGCTCGATTAAGATACCTTTCAGGTCACTCACCTTGTCTGTGTCTACAAGATCAACAGGGTAAAAATTAAGCCTTCTGTCTGGCCTGCCATCGGCCAATGGTATGTTCTTACGATCTCTGCTTCTGCCTATTTTTGAGACCGTAGATGAATCAATCGCAACAACACGGGGCGAGTTTTCGACAAGAGAGAGCTTCTTTGCAAAAAGTTGATCAGCCGACACTTGCTCTATTGAAGAATGCGAAGCGAACTCTGACAAACCAAAGAACAGGAAGATCGGAGTCAACTGGTTCTTTGCAACAACTTGATGAATCAAGTCTACATCCTTGTCTATTCGATTTTCTAATTCCGCACGATTTAATTTTTCCAATGTTGTAAAATCATAAAAAATCGGAAACAACTTTGACTTGCCCGCCCTGTACTCCTTAAACAAAGTTAAATACAGGCACTGCATAAATCTGTACTTACCCGTTCCATACGGGCCATTAAGCTCCAGGAGATATCCATTATCTCTGAAATTCTTAACCAATTCTTCAAAGATATTCTTCCCGGGTCCTATATCTGGGCTGAAGATACTTACCAGTCTCGTGTATTGCTCCTGTATCTTTGGAAACTCCAGTTTATCCATTAAAGACTTCATTCGCTGGAACTCGCCATCTTTTGTTGTACGCATGGCAACGGCATCCATTTTTGTATTAAACCCCTCGGATAATTCAATAACCGCATTCAACAATTCCTCTTTAGACATTTCCAATTTGGGCGTAATAATCGCTTCTGCAGGCTTATCGACTACCTCGAATGTACTAGCGGACAATTCACGAACAAGATGGTCTATAAACGCATCTTCATCCTTGAAACGACTCTTGAAAGTTATCTGAGTTGCATTCAAATGTAACTTGGCTCCCCCAGTGATTTCAGCATCGTCGATACTGATTGGAATTAACCCCATCTTACCGCTTGCATATTCGGACTTTGCCATACCAAGTTCATCCATACAAAATTGTGACTTCAGAGAATTTTCTGACAGAAAAATGATAAAGGTTTTACACCCAGATAGTTTCTCGGCAATAACATCGCTCCAGCGTGAGCCTGAATGTATCCCTCCATCAAACCAAAAGCGACAGCCCCGCTCCTTTAACTTTTCCAAGATTGGGAAAATTTTATCGCTGTCTGCATGGGCATAGCAGATAAAATTGTATGGATGTTCTCCGTTATATGCCTCGATTGTTTTCATGTAGCCATGATACAACAATTGTGATATTCTGTCGATATGTTTGAGGTGATTTTTTCGATTTTTACAATCTTGGTTGTAATGGGAATTTTTATTTTTTACTTCTTCTTTAAGAAGAAGGGAACCAAGGATTGGTTTTACGCATTTTATTTCGTCTTGATTTTGGGGATTGGAGCAATCCTGTATCTGCGGGCGATTATTTATGGAGGGTACGAAGGTTCGATAATACTACTATTTGGGCAAGCGTTCATGGGATCTATCAGGTCATTCACGGGATATTTAAATTCCTATGATTTGGCTCCATTGGCCGAGAGTCGTCCCCTTTTCGCCATTGCCGCATTCCTGCATTATATAGCGGCGGTATGCCTAACCTTCCTTGTAGCAGTCCAAGTGTTCGGTAAGAATCTTCTGAACCGAATTAGCGTATTCTTTAATTCGTTCAGACAGAAGTCCATCATCATAGGAGCAACTGACCAGGCAGAGATATTTCTTGGAAACTTTAATCAAAAATCAAAAAAACGAGTAACCGTTATACTCGAGACCCCCGACCTTAAATCCATGCTCATCTTTCAAGGCTTTCGTGTAGTAGTCATACGCAACGATGATATTGAAGCGGCATTAGTTACTGCAGGATTAAACCGCCCTAAACGCCTAACACGAATTATTTCTATGAGCGAAGATGATGAGATAAACCTGCAGGTCGCCCGAGTGGTCGCTGCTTCCCCTAACCAAAACCTGACTGCACACATCATGTACAAAAATCTCGAGCGTGCCGAACACTTTACATTCGCACAAGCTGCCCATGGTCGCGTCAGATTCTTTAACCCTTATGAAGTCAGAGCACGAAAATTCATGCGTTATAACCCCATAACAAAACTTATCCCATCTGACTGGATAAATACAACAAAAGCTCGCCTAAAGACTGAGGATGAAAACGGCCTAAGCAGGCCATACAGCATCGCCCACTTGTTCGTTGGATTTGGCCCTGCAAACAGGCAATTGATGAAACAAGCTATCTGCAATTATCAACTATTAGGTGTTGACTTTAATGCAATCGTATTTGACCAAGAAGCAACTAAACTAGGCGAGCAGTTTCGCAATCGGGTCGAAAATATGGAGCACAACCCCCAAATTTTCCTGCCATGCCCTGCAGAACATTTAAGCATCAACTTCCTACAAAAAGATTGTCTAGGTGCGGACTTTTACAAAACATTAACACAGCATGTTGCCAAGTTGGACTTTGCGACTGTGTTCATTTCTTTGGGGGACGATAAACTGGCAGCAGAAACGGCACTAGAGATTCGCTCAAAACTTTATGCAAAAAATCTGCATAATCGTGTAAAAATCTTTGTGAAGTTAAGCAAAAGAAACTCTGCACTAGCAAAAATTTGCGAGAATATTCAAACATTCGGAATACCGCACGAAGTCCTGACAAAGAAATATATAATTGATGCCCAACTGGATATCGAAGCGAAAAGAATTGCGGCTATTTATGGCACCCCGTGGGAAGAGTTATCCGAGTTCAAACGAGACAGTAACCGTTACGCAGCACTGTCTACACAAGCAAAATTAAACCTCCTTGGATTCGACCAAGTAACAAAGGAAAATTTCGAAGATTTTTCAAAGGCCTACGATTTGGGAACTTCCCTTAGACTGCGGAAAATACGAGAGGAAGATAAAAAATTCGTTGACCTTTTCACCGGCGAAGACACTGCTAGGAATAACTTGGCCCGCCTAGAGCACCAACGATGGAACGCCATGCATCTAGCAAATGGGTGGGGTCAATTGGAAAAATCGAAAATCGATGGAATCACTCGCCAAGACCCAGACGCAAAAAAGCACGCCTGTATTACGACACTTGAAGGACTAGTTGAACTAAGGCAGATCCAAGCCACTGCCCTCCTTAAAAATAAAGTTGTCAAGACAATGGACGAAGCATTGCTGCAGGTAGATACAATGCATATAGATTTCCAAGGGATGGATTTCTTGAAAGGAGCACTATGAAAAAAAAATTTAGATGGACACTTGCAAATATGCCCGACCAAACAGGCAAAGTTGCAATTGTGACAGGGGCGAATACGGGACTAGGGTTCGAAACCGCCCTACACCTTGCCAGCAAAGGGGCAAGTATTGTTTTAGCAGTACGCAGTCTTGAGCGAGGACAAAAGGCAATTGACAGAATTCTGTCAAAAATACCAACAGCTGCCCTATCCCTTGTTAAACTTGACTTGGGCTCCCTCGAATCCGTAAAGAGTGCTGCTAAGGAGATTCTTGAAAAGCACCAACAAATTGATATATTGATAAATAACGCAGGGTTAATCACAAGCAAAGGGGTTACCCAAGATGGATTCGAGCTGCTGCTCGGTGTCAACTATCTTGGGCATTTTGCATTAACAAATCTTCTACTGGATAGGATTACCGCCACAGCAAATTCACGAATAATAAATGTTAGTAGCGTCATCCACCGCAAATCAAAACGAAAGTGGCTTGAGATGGATTTCAATGATACTTCCTTACGCTCGATGCAAGCATATTCCCGCAGCAAGCTTTGCAACCTCTTGTTCACATACGCTCTTCAACGAAGACTGCTGGGCACCACCACAATATCTGTTGCCGCACACCCAGGGATAGCATTCAGTGAAGTCATTCGTGATT
>Ga0131853_10003482_pt1 | contig 28221 bp, 9 predicted proteins | sample TergutLab28metaG_FD_92764 | JGI IMG/M metagenome (GOLD analysis project Ga0131853, IMG submission 92764) | Labiotermes labralis P1 segment gut microbial communities from Petit-Saut dam, French Guiana - Lab288 P1 (version 2) (version 2) | ecosystem: Host-associated > Arthropoda: Insects >...
GAAGCAGAATGAAGCTATGAAGGATACTGCAAGAAGGAGAATGAGGCCATGAAGGATACTGCAAGAAGCAGAATGAAGCTATGAAGGATACTGCAAGAAGGAGAATGAGGCCATGAAGGATACCGCAAGAAGCAGAGTGAGACTATGAAGGATACCGCAAGAAAGAGGCTACGAAGAAAAACCGAAACTCATACTACGCAGGACAGGTACGATAACCAATGGAGCGGCCTACGCAGGATATTAGAAGCATCAGCCAGAAAGTAGAAGGTAGAAAACACAGCGTGCTCCCTAATTCCGGAGCGCCGGTTCTACGTGTCTTGCTTAATTAATGTCTTATTTTGATAATGTGAATGTGTAATGAAATGACGCTAACAAATTTGCTTTCAGGGCCCCCCCCCCCCAGAAGAAACGTTTAACACAAAGTCCTCTTTGTTATTTTTCAACATTCTAGAAGAAAAGTGCCAGAAACAGAGCTGCCAACCGTACTGTAGACGTTGATTAACTGTAGTTCAAATCATAGCCGCGAGTGTTAAGGTCTCGGAGGAAAGACATGTGACACTGCACTGGCAACGGCAGGCGGAAGTTCACCGATGACAACAGTAAGGTGAGCGGACGAATGCTGGTGGATGTTTAGTGTCGTGCATTGCAACACGAGATCGCGTGTCTGGAAGTGACAGGAAGATGTGCTGTATGACAGGAGCTCTGGCTACCTGTCGTGGGAGTTCCTCGTTTTTGTTGGTGTGTCCCAGCTAATTTATTTACCTAGTGATTCCAACACTTTTAGCGAATGCGGATCATCTGCTTGGTTTATAGTCAGAGCAGGAACGTAGGCATCATCGATCTGGTGGAAGAAAGACGCGTCATCGAGATTTGTGTTCTCTCCCCCCCCCACACACACAACCCCTCCGTAAATTCTTTATGCTTCCTCTCAAACTATACTGCAGTGACGCGATAATGCAGTGGATTCGCTACAATTACCGCACGCTGACTCCAAATGATATTACAAAATTACTGGGATTACAGCTGCGGAAATTGCGGAAAATAGAGTGCGTCTGACGGGACTAAATAATTAAAAATAAATAAATAAATAAAGGGCACAACCCTCCCCAAATTGAAGTCAGAAACCAAGTTCGAAACTTTTTTCCCAGTAAGGTGTGGTTATGTATGACGGTTTTTAAACATGCATGTTAATGTTATACATTGTTAAAAGGGAGCCGGGATAGTGTAGTCGGTACAGTGACTTAGGCTACGGGCTGGACGATCCAGGGTACGATTCCCGGTAAGGACAAGAGACCCCCCCCCCCAGATCGTCCATAACGGCTCTGGGACCCCTCACGTCTCCTGTAGAACTGGCATCGACGGTTCTTTCTCCAGACTTAAAGCGGAGGGGCGTGAATTTGACCCTTCACCTCCATCTACTGCCGAGGTTAAGAATGTGTGGAGCTGTACCGCTCTTCTCCCTATACGCCGTTGTGGCGTGGACAGGTACAGCCATACATTTTTCACACATACAGGAAATGTTATAATTTCATTACATTTTGCTGCGTCAGCAGAAATCCGGACAGCAGAAGCGTGTGTAGCCTGTCTAGAAATGTGGGACAGAAGGTCCCGCGCCTAGATGACGATAAGTTCTCCAGCTCCGGTGATAAGCGTTTAGTCTAAACGCAGCGCTGCAGGCGTTTTAGACTAGCGAAGAACGAAACGCCTGACACTACAGTTCAGCGTAGGAAAGAGCGCGCACACAACAAGACGCCAGACAAAGTCAAATATGCGTACGAGGGTACTGACCTCATAAGACCTGATATGCAGTGACTGTTAAGCCACATGGGCTTTTGACCCTGTGCGTTTTTCTCGCAACGTAATTACCTCAAGCATAACAATGTGGCGGCTATCTAAATCAACCTGATACCGCAGTCGGTGTAGTGACTAAACTTAATGGCTGGAAGACAGAGGGATCGGAGTTCGATTCGTCGCAAGGGCGACATATTTATTCTGTTCCGAAGTGTGTAGACCTACTCTGGAACCCACTCAGCTTCTTACTGAATGAGTACCGTGGGTACAATGGCTGGGGCGTGAAATTAGCCGCTCACCGCCAGATAATGCCGAAGTTAAGAACTGGTGGATCTTTACATCCACTCCTGCACGTACCTTCATATTGTGCGTATGGACAAACTTTATTGAAAGTTACACAGTGCGTCTACTAAGTTTTAGGACTGATTGTGCAGAGCGAATACTACGCGCGCCATCAGGCGGTCACCCACAGAAACACGTAGGAGCAAGTCTCGACACGTTGTGTGCTTAGTGAGTTGAGCAGTATTTGTTATTTGTGGCGTGAAACGAAGCTCTGTGTGAAAGCCTCGTCTTGGATTTGAGTATGGAGCAACGATTAGCGGTAAAGTTCTGTTTTAAAGCTGGGAAAAGTGCGACGGAACCTCTCTAAATGGCAAATGCAGCTAATGGGGACCAAGCACTATCCTGTTCGTATGTTTTACGATGGTATGGACAATTTCGTGATGGTCGAGAAGACATTGAAGATGGCCTCAGGAGTGGCCGGCCTACAGAGTGTCACAATGACAACAATGTCGAGAAGATTTCGCACTTGCTGCGTCAAAACCGTCACCTTTCGCTAAGAATGCTAGCAGACGAGGTGAGCATTGGCAAGAACACAATGAGAAAGATTTTAGTTGAAGATTTGCGAAAACGGAAGATTTGTTCGCAATTTGTTCCACACTCTTTGACTCCAGAGCAGAAAGGCCGGAGAATTGCAGCTTGCCGAGATTTGATTGCCACAGCAGACAGTGATCCTGACTTCTTTAAGAAAATTGTAACTGGCGATGTGACGTGGTGTTCTGCCTACGATCCGACCATTAAACGTCAATCCGCTGCATCGGTCGGAGAATCCTCGCCACGGCCGAAAAAACTGCGATTTCAGAAGTCTCGTGTGAAGACCGTGCTGGTGATTTTCTTCGATTGGCAAGGCGTAATCCACAAAGAATTTGTTCCGAAGAGTGACTATCAATGCAGTGTACTACAAAGGTGTAATGGAAAAGCTCCTAAACAGAATTCAACGTGTTAGACCGGGCACGTGTGAATCTGGTGACTGGTTCCTTTTGCACGACAACGCCCCGTCCCACAACGCGACAATCGTCAAGCAGTTTTTGGCCCAACGAAAAGTGGCTTTGCTCGACCACCCTCCGTATTCGCCAGATTTAGCACCTGCCGATTACTTTTTGTTCCAAAAAGTGAAATCCTACTTGTAGGGGCGCCTCTTTGACTCGATTTCGGACATCCAGACAGCCGTGACAAGTACAATAAACACCACTGCAAAGGACGACTTCTACAAAGGCATCCAGAAGGTGTATGACCGTGCAAATCTGTGTGTACAATTACAAGGGATCTGTGTCGAAAATTAAACAATAAAAGTGTCATTTCTTTCACGCAAATACTTTTTATAATGCCAGTCCTAAAACTTAGTAGACGCACTGTGTACTTGGCCCTTTGGATATTGTTTTTTAAGCGAAGTTGGGAAGTCCTGAAGATTTTTTTTTTTTTTAGTTTGCCATTTGTCTTTGTTATTCGGCTTTAGAAGGACATATTGTGAAGCGGCTGAGCGATTTTGCCTGGTGGTCCGTGTCACTGGTTGGGATAAGCGGTGTACATATTGCACATCTGTTTGGGCGTAAAACTGTGAGCAGTCAACTCATGGTTCTCACTTTTCATAGAGTAAGTGGACAAGAACAAAGACAATTCAACAGTGGTCTTTCTCTGAATATTATTTTCACTTAGCACTGATTACCATATTTGATACAGAAACACAGCTCCAACATGTTTTGTTTCCGCAGGCCGGTATGGAAATGGTACCGTGTCGACCGGTGACCGCTGGCCATCTTTTGCCTGTACGTTCTTACAACTCTTTCCCCTATCCGTTAATTGCAGTAGAATCCCTTATTATTGAAAGTTAACAAGAAATTGATAATGATGAGCCCTCCTCAAGCATCTTAACTAAATCCATTTTGACATTTCAGGTCCTCATGGTAATGATTACTAAGATAATTTTCCTCTGGGTTGTGACGCCGTGTAGTTTGGTATACATTACACGGTACTGTCCCAGTAATTCTTATTTTGAATTTATTGTGTTTATTCGCAGAGAATAAATTTCAATACTTTACAGTGCCATATATTTTATTGTGTCTTAGGTAATGAGTGCTTGAGCACTTAATGGAAGACAGCAAATAATTATCAGGATGAACAATTTTGGGCCCCATATCGCCCCTGCGACAACATTTTTTATGGTGGCACCTAATATTTGTGTGGGAACCCAGTGTAGATTTTATTTCATTTCATCCTTCTGTCGCCTAGAATTTTGAAGTTCTCCTAGATCTTTGAAAGAGTTAAATCTACCAGCCGATAGTAGTGTTGTCTCCACGTTAGGGTGTGTCGTTACAGAGGTGGCATTAAGAAGCGCTCTGTTGCAGGATTGTTGTCCTCTGTGTGATGTTGGGTGTTGTGGACTTCGACCGGTCTGTGAGGTGTGTAGCCCTCCTGTGGCAGCACATTCTGGGGTACCTTGCCATTCTGTGTGGCTCCCTGCTGGTAGAATTCTTCATCTCTGTGGTCGCCACACGAGGCAGCATCCTGGATACGGAGGCCAGAGCGCCCATGAAGTACCTTTTGTATGTACGACTCGGTAAGTACTACAGAGTGTTCCCCTTAAAGCTGTAATTTATGGCACTGTGGCATAAGCGCAGTTACATGTACACATTTTGGCTTTCAACCAGCCCCATCAGGCTGGTTTTAAAGTCTTAATGTTGACAACAAAACGAGATGGATCACTTTACAATATCAGCTGTTGCAGTTCAGTCCTTCTGTTATGTACACATGAAACTATATGAGAAACACTGAACAGGTTTTAATGAAATCTGATTGTGGCCAACTGAGTTTAAGGCTTTAAAATTTATCGTCACCTTCCGGTTTTGTTTGAAATTGGACAGTTATAGCAAATATTTTGTATTATGAGCAACACACATTTGTGCATGTGCCTTGAGTGCAGCTGATTCATGACAGTAAAAACTATTTTGAACAAAATTTTGTAGAGAATAACACACCATCTAATTTATGTCCAATACACATTTTTGCAAGTATGCAGTTAATGTGTTGCTTTGTTGCAGGGATCATGTTGGTGGAGATTGTGTGGCTGGTACTGGGAGTCATGTGGCTCATCTATCACTACCATGACTGCCCTGTTGAAGGGGCCAAGGAGGCAATTCTCGGTAAAGAACAGTGTTACAATTTCAATATATGAATGTGTATTTTATTTGGACACATAACAGAGGAATGATATATATATATAGGAGTACAGAATTCTCTCTCTTTTGCTGATTAAAATTACAAATGAATGGAAACACTTCACTTAATTAAGCATAGTGTTTTGCATAACTGGATAAAAACTGTTATTAGAATGAGAGGTGATCGTGAATATTTTGTCCCTAAACTTTGTTCATTTGACAAAGAATGACCAAGTAACATGTGACATGAAGAATGGGTTCTACCAGGCATACAGATGTTTGCATGACACACGTTTAAAAAGTGGCATATAAGATCTTTAAAATAGCGGTATATGAATGTATGGATCTGTGTGTTCAGAATCACAAGCTTAAAAATAAATCCACTAATCTAAAAATAGATTTTCTTCATTATTTTCGAAGGCAGGGCCCTAGGAACTGTTTGAGATCTTCTACCTGGAAAAGATGGAAGGCAGAACTTATCAGATATCACTGTGCCTTTTTGCTTTGCCTAGAAGAATGTTTAATTAATAGTTGTTTAACTGAAAAATTATGCTAGCTACTTACCTCCATCTAATTCCCAGTCCAGGAATTGTTATTTTTAATGTCCCTTGTACTTTCTCAGGAACTTGCCTTTTAATTGCTATTTGTAATTAAGCAAACATACATATCATGAGTTTTGATTTTAAGAATTTGTAATTGAGTTTATATATGATGCTCTGCAGGAATTGTGATTTGCAACTGGTGTGTGATGCTGAGTGTCCTGATTACTGTCTGGTGCACATTTGATGCAGCTGGGCGGTCGTGGGTGAAAATGAAGAAATACCAACGCAGTATGCGGGAGGCTGAATCGAGGTTCCAGTATAAGAGATCAGGCACTAGACACCGCAACTGGAGGCAGAGGTATGCCACTTGCAGCTTTCTGGCATGAGGTGTCATACAGGTGTGCGTGAAACTTGTGACTGTATGTAGCAGTTGATACATTGGAGTTAAGAACTAACAATATACATGTTTATTCATATGTTATGCTCGGACAAGAATTAAACGCCATAAAATTAAGTAAACATTTTCGTAGCTGAAGGTGATGCTTTTTTGTTTTCCTTCTACACATTGCTTCCATCAAACTGCAGACCCATGGATGCCATTTTGTAACATTTTCTAATGTTAGTCCTCATATGTTGTCTGGCACTTGTTGCAGAAAGGTGATTCGTGCTTATCAAGACAGTTGGGACCACAGATGTCGTCTCTTGTTTTGCTGTATGAGAAACTCAGATAGAAATAGAGTAAGTAAAATATGGCATACAAATGTTTTAGCCTGTTTTGTTAACAAGGAATACAATGGGGTACGGAATGGCATAGCAAGGTTTCTTGATGTCTAGGGTAGGCTAGGTCTCTTGATGTCAGGGTGATTGATCACATGGCTGCCCCTGGCAGAAATACAAACTTTAAAAATATTACAATTACTTTTCGAATATCCTTTTATTTGTCTCAGTAATTTAGAATTTTTTGAGCACAGAAAATATGTCTTTATTTCAAATATTAATGTTTCTGCCCCTTTCATGCAAATATTTTAGCCTGCTTTCTCAATACAGAATGAAATTATTACAGAGTGGCACACGTGTGTTTTAGCCTGTTTTCTTAGAAAAGAATACTGTGAATACAGAGTGGCATGCAGGTATTTTAGCCTGTTTTCTTAATAAGGAACATAGTGTACATAAACTGTCACATAGATTTTAACCTGAGATGAAACATGGATATGACAAATCTGTAAAGGGTATGTAACGTTGTCAGCATGTGATTAGGATCAGATTATATCTTGAAGAGCTGAACCTCCCTCAATATACCAGATATGGAGAAGGTCTAACAGTTATATTAAACTTCTCTCAATGTTCCAGATGTGGAGAATGTCTGACAGTTATATTAAGTATTTTAATATTATGTGTATAATGTATATAGTGTACAAATCAACTTATAAAACCAACCCTAGATGCACTGGAATATATACGCAACAGATACACAAAATCTCCTCTTACATGTTTCGGCACTCCATGGGTGCCATCATCAGGGAGCCTTCACGGTGGTTTAAGTTATGCTTTTGAAACCATTTGTTGTATGTGGCATAGTCATACACTTGCACACATTTCAAATTTTTCCATTAGAACACTGGAGAAACCAACCATAAAATGTTTAAATGTTAAAAGAATAGTGGAGGTATTTCTTCGAGCTCCATGTAGGCTGTGACTGGGGGTACGATGATCTTCAGTAGATAATTTGCAATCATCCAGAGGCCACCACAAAACCCAAATATGGGTAGAGTCCTGTAAGGAGCCAAAAGTGCTGTAAGTTTTGAGTACCTTTAATTACATCATACAAATAGTGATACTACAAACTCAACTTGTATTGCTAAACATGACCCGTGTTAAATTTATGACACGTGCATGAAATTTTCATTCTAAGGTGGGTCATGAAATGTTGTGTTGTGTGGTTTGGAAGGTTTTGTTTACTTTTAGTGTGTTGAATTTCTTGTTGAGTTTGTAGTATCATTATTTGTACACTATGTTTAAAGCACTCATACCAGTTTTGGCTCCTTACAGGACTTTACGTATATATGGTTTTCAAGGTGGTCTCTGGACGATTGTTAATCATTTAGTGAAGATCATAGTACCCCCAGTCACAGCCTATTGGAGCTCAAAGCAGTATCTCCACTATTTTTTTTAACATTCCAACTTTTTATGGGTGGTTTCTTCTGTGTTCTAATGAAAAAATTTTAAATGTCTTCAAGTATGTGACTGTACTGATTACGACAGATCTTTTCTAAAGCACTACTTTAAATACCGAAAGACTCCCTGATAATTGCACTGAAGCATGTAGGAGGAGAGTTTGTGCATCTGTTGTGTATATATTGTGGTGCATGTAAGGTTGGTTTTTATGAGTTGAGTTATATTAGCTGTCCATGTAAATGTCATAATGTTATATAATCTTACGAGTAACTTTTAATGTGTAACTGTGGTTTTCGATATTTAGCCACATTGTATGTTGCACATTTGCAACATTTTGGCATACACAGTACTAACCATCTTTAGGGTGAATAATGCAGGGGGAAGATGTGGGTCTATGTACACCTGGTGGTAGTAGTAAGGGTGGGAAATTATTGAAATGACTGTCATTTTATACAAAAAATTGCACTGAGAGACAGATTGCTATTGAAACACTTTATCATGATATATGACATGACCTTATTTGTTGAAACATTCAGTATGACAGTGATGATTTGTCGGTCATTTGATTGTCTTTGTTAATATATGGGGCAAAGTGAATCATACTAACATTTTCATATTTCTCTCCAGAATTCATTTACAGACATTGCGCGACTCCTGTCTGACTTCTTTCGAGATCTGGATGTTGTGCCATCAGATGTTGTAGCAGGGTTAGTCCTTCTGCGCAAATTCCAGAAGATTGAGAGGGAAGCCATAGTGAGGCAGGTAAGTTAACTTCTAAATCTACAGCATGTTTGGTTCTTACTGTTTTGTGGCTTCTGCTTCCACCCAGGCCTCTGTCTGGTTGGCTACAAGGAGGGTAAGTATTCATACCTGTGAAAGAAACACTCAGTAGGTGGGATTTCTGTTACTAAGATGTAACTCATTATTAGCTGTTAGTAGGAGAATGGATCCACGTGTAGTGTAGTGGAATTTAGTCAGCTTTTTTAGTAATATTTGCCTGGGCCCTAATAATTGTGGCTGGCTCCTACCATTTGAACTCCTCTTTTCAATTTTATAACAATATTTTTTTTACATTTGTTTAATGATATAACTGTCCATGGTAATACAGATAATTTTTAAAGAGTTACTTTCAACTGGAAACATGTAGTTTTTGTGCCAGTATTTGTGTAACTCTGCAAGAAAGCAAACACATACACTGTGTGCATAAGTATTCAGAAGTTGGTTTCTCATCCACAGTTTTACAGTATAGACAAAAGACAAGAATTCAGAAAATATTTTGAAAATACAAATACAAGAAGATGTGTCAGTGTTGTCACATACTGTGGAGCTCAACCCCTGTCTTCTTATAGACTTCTGCTGGTAATTTGGTGTGCAACTTGTTCTGTTGCAGCGCAAGTATGACACATACGAGTACCTGTCAGGGGTTGCAGTCACCTCACAAACCCAATTTCTGGCCCTGAATGATCCAGAACATTTTGAGCTCTTCCAGGCTGTGATCCACTATATGCACTTTGCTCTGGGAGCTTATGGCTGGCCCATGTTCCTCATGACGCACGGTAGCACCGGAGTTTGTCAGCTCTGCACTCGGCTTAGGTAAAAAGATTGGCCTGTCAGTATGTGCTCCTGTCAGGTATTCACTTTGTCCATTTTGATGTCTTTTATGCAAATTTACAAGGTCTTGTATTCGCATGAATGGTCCAAGCATTGGGATTATTGAGTCAAAACTCTTTGAGTCGTTCTTTGGCCTTTTGTAGTACCCGAAGTTTATGAGATTGAATAGAGAAATGAGCAGTTTAGTTCGTTCAGGCAGTCACACTTCTGACTTGTATTCAGGATGTACCCAATTCAAATTTTGGCCAGGATGACTGACCTTTAAATTGTTCTGCTCACTCTGTCAAGGCAAGTGAATTAATAGGACTTCTAGGTTGGCAATGATTGCTTCCTTGTACATTCATTCCAACTCATTATCACTCATCATCCTAACTACTGATGCCTTGTAGTCTCAGATACTGACAGCATATTAAACAAACAACCCAACAAACAAGCAAGAAACCAAAAAAAAAAAAAAACAAATGAATAAACCAAACTTGCCAACTTCATTGCTGCTTACAGGTGTGTGTGTTTCCCTTGCATTGGTGCCAATGATGGTGCAACAATTGTGTCAGATAATTGCTGCCAATGCAACTATGCAGTTCTGCGCCAGATGGTGGAAATTGGTGAAGTTGAGGTGGTGTATGCTACATACCATGTGGATGTGGGTGAGACACCATTCTTTGTAGCTGTCGATTTCACTCGCCACAAAATTGTTATCAGCATTCGAGGCACACTATCCATGAAGGTTGGTACTGTGTATGAATTTCATTGTCATTTGTGCTGTTTGTAATTTTCAATGTGACCAGTCTTTTTCATGAAGGAACAATGATTATAAAATTTTCTGTAGACAGTGTATAGAATTTTTGACTGGTATGCACTAAATTGAATCAAATTTTATTTCAATCACTCGGAAAGAACAAAGTTCCTAGTTTCGAACCATTTCAATGAGCTGTGTTAGTCTGTCCTGTTATTCAAGTAGAATGGTGCATGTTGTAGAAACTATTTGACAATCTTTGGAACACCCTGTGTGGACACTAGAATCCCATGCTAATACTTTCTAACATTCCTTTCATTTTCATAAACACTAAAAGCATGGCAGCTGTTTGAAACAGAGTTTGTAGGAAAATACCATTCATTATAAGCCCTTGTAATTTTCTGTGCTGTCTTGAAGAAATGTGCAACTGATACAGTTTTAGAAAAATATAAAACACTGTACTTCCTTGCATAATTATCCACCCTGATTTTCACTGTATATGAAAACATGTTATTCATATATATTGCACATATTTTGTTCTTTACTGAAGAAATAAATGAATTACTAAATAACTCAACATTGCTAGAAGTCAATGGCTCAACTTTGTTATCACTAAAACCCATTCACACCAACTCTCAGCCACACAACTTATCTATTTCAGATACCTATTAAACCTATCCTTCCATCTCCTTCTTGGTCTTTGCAGTGGACGTGTGGCAAACCACCTCAAAATTCTCTGTGCAGTTCTATTTTCCCTCTCCTGGTCACATGCCCATCCCACTGCAGCTTCCTATCTGTCTGTGTCTTAACAATGCTGTGACTTGTGTAACCTACCAAGTTCCTACTTGTGTACATATCTGAATCTGTCACTGATGGTCCAAGTTATTTCCCTTGGCACTTTACCTTGGACATGTATAATGCATATTATTAATTAAAATGTAAGAGACCATGCTTTATGCCCATAAAAAAATGGTAAAGTTATTATTTTGGGTGTATTGGTATTCAACATTTTGCAAAGCTGATAGGAATATGACAGTTTTCAAACTAAAGCATTTTTAGTACAGTCTGTAATATTTTCTTAATATAGTTGATGGCAAGCAAACAAATTGCAATGTTTTTTTTTTTTGGGGAGAAACAATCAAGCCTGTTGAAGGACACCATAAAATGGCCAAACTCAAAAGTACTCATGAGTGTGAAGATGTGTAATTATGTAGGCTGTACATAGGTCTTTTATTGTGTTTCTAGGACGTAATTACTGATCTGAATGCAGAAGGAGAGCCATTGCCTGTGAACCCACCAAGAGAAGACTGGTTAGGTCATAAGGTCAGCCACATATTTCAGATTTGTAGGCTCAGGACTTATATTTTCTTTGAAATAACAAACTTTGCACCCACCCGTTCAGATTATTTTCTGATCAACCACAGTCTCTCCAGACCAGTGCTATAATAAATTATAATAGATCACAACTGTCCTCATATATGTATACCTCATGATGTCTATACTTCATTTTCATACTAAAGTCCTCTTTCAATATTGTGTAACTTCAGTTGATAATAACACTTCAATCAAGAGGCGTTACTTCAACAGTAGACACTGATTTGAGAAAAAGATTTCCTGTTATGTAATTTAGTTGTTAAGTTTCATCAAAACGGGCTGTTATGTGTTGCTATCTCATTCATTTTGCTTCACATCTTTAAAACCTAGTTTCTGTTCTCCCTTTTTTAACAACACTCACCAAATTGGCTTTTTCTTGGCATCTCCCAAAGACAATTTGTTATGAAATTCTTGTTTCCCTCAGGTGGTCTACCTTCCGCACATGATGACATTTTAAGGTCATTAAAATTGTCCTTATGCATGCCATAAAGGCATATAGGAAAAGTGCAGGTAGTCCGACTCATTCATCACCTCGGCACCTAAGGCTTCCCATAAAGCAATTTATTCATTTCCCCTGTTTATACCTCATGAAAACAGAGTTTATCATGACAGTGACTATGAAGAAAGTGTTTTCTTTTGTGTGATGACATATGATCTGGCACAGATTTATTAATGTTTTGGATGAATCATGATAAATTTCTACCTCACCACACAGCGTCACATCTCAAACGACAGTAAAGTTAAAGTCTTTTTCACCAAGTAGTCCAGAGGTTCTGGCAGTGAGGTGCACAATAATGTGCTTTCACCACCATGGGATCTTGACATTTAATAATTTGTCAAATCAAACAATTACAAAATCTCCAAGAACAGAATTATATTTGGTACTGTTTTGACAGTTTTACTGTCAGGATTAATTAAGGATTTGCATTAAACGACAACCATGCTACAACATTGTTGAGTATTGATCACTAAGTATTCTGGTCACATTGCATGTAGGTAATGCACACCACCTTGCCAGAAATCTTTCCAGTGCTGATGAAGTAGTTTCCTCAGCCCTTAATTTCCCTTCCTACCTCACAATGAGATGAATGTCATATTTCTATGAAATAATGCATAAAATTAGAGTTTTATACACTCAGTTGGAAGATCAGGTGATACAGGCATAAGACACTGCACATTTGTGCCTATATCTGAAACAGCCAGACATAGTACAGATTTTTCTCCCCCTCTGACAGAGGAAAACCTGTGTGAATGTGAGGAATTGGAGGCCCTTGCCATGATTTCGAGTGCACACTGCTCTGTGAGACCTTATCACCAGCAATTACCCCATCAATATAAGCTGCCTTCTGAGGCAGTAATGAAGACAACATTTCATACTTTTCATTCTTGTTGATTTTTACTCATTTTTAAGTATATTGGATAGGATTTAGAAGGTTTTGGTGATTATTCATGTGGGAAATTGTTTAATTCTTGAGCCAACTGATACTTGTTCTGAGAACAGCATGTACAGCAGTGGTGCACAGGTATTTCAGGTGGCCAGGCTTCAGTCTTTCAGTTGCCATATCACAGTTGTATAGTTGGCTGAGGTGGTTCTAGAAATGATTGGGTCATAACGTTATCTTTTCAACTAATTATTTCCATCTAGAAGACTGGGCAATATACTATCCACCACTGACATAGTGAATTTATGAGTTACCAGCACCATAACCAACTGAATATCTGCAGTGGAAGAAATATCACTCCATAACTGAAGGAGACAATTTTGGTTGAGTCATTGTGTTTGGTGTCAAGAAATTCCTCTACCATATTTGATTTACTTTGCTTTGGAAGCTATTACTTGAAGCAGTATGCTTATAGCCCTTGTGATCAGACATTCGTATCTAACCATAGCAGTTGTCTCAGCAGTGATAAAATTAATCATAATTACTGGAACTTTCACGGGATATTACTTATGTCCCTAATTCAATCTTGACATGCTTGGCTGTCCAAAAATTCTTCATAGCATGTATATTCACTTTGTAATATATTGTACTCATCTGAATTTCATTAAATTATATTTTGAAAAAAATGATGCCAACTGTAGGGCATGGTTCAGGCAGCTGAGTACATCCGAGACAAACTGGAAGAGGAGGCGATACTGATGCAAGCATTCAGCCACAATAAAGAACGGGGGACACAGGACTTTGAGCTGGTTCTGGTGGGCCACTCACTTGGTGCTGGTACAGCTTCCATTCTTGCCATCCTCCTTCGCCAGGACTATCCCACACTGCAGTGCTTTGCATATTCACCCCCTGGAGGATCCCTGAGGTAGGAGAGGACTTTAAAATGTTAACATGGAAGTGTCCAGTGTAGAGTACTGAGAAATGAAAATAACTCTGAGGACATATTTATCGTTTTATTAGTGTGTAAAGTATATGGAATGGTGACAAAACTCTCCAAGCTTACTTTATTGATAATTGTAACCCACTCAGTTTTATCCCTTGTTGTTTGACAGTTGTCCTAATGATATTCAGACTCTTGCCATATACATTTCAGCATGTTAGGATAATCTGTGCTACTGCTTTCTTGATTTATTCTTTAATGTTCTGCACATTTCAATCTGTTTCTTCTTTAAAATTGTTCTTAATAATTTTCCTCAAAACACGTGCAGAGGAGTGAGTCCAATGACCTGGATCACCATATAAGAGACCCTCCCCATCTGAGCCAGTTATCATGCAGTGTTTGGTTCAAGCAAGTATGCACATCTCTGTAGTAATGTGGGGAGCACCATCCTATTGAAATATTGGTCTGTGATGAAGCATTGTCAATTATGTCCAGGTATGCATGTTTAGTCAGTCACCTAGAGGAAGAAGAAGGAACCACAGACACAGCCTTTCACCTGTCAATGGCAACAAATTTATTTTTAGCATGTCCCTGTCATGTTATAGCAACACGTGAGAGCTCTCCCGGTATGTAGCAACTGCCTGTTAACTTTATCATCATGTTGAAGGTCGCCTTCCCCATTTGCTGCTGCACTGAATCACTTCTCCCACTCACCTGGTCACTTGGTCTTGCCTTTGTGTGTGCACACTCAAAGCTGGTCATACATGTTGGGGTTTGTGACATGCAAAGTTTACACTTTATCAGTGATTTTCTTTTTGAGCATCTGTTTTTTGTTTTGACACTTCTACCCTGGACTCTTTCTATTGGTACTAATGAGTGCTTTTAATTACCATACAAATATACACTGATCATTAATCCTGTTGTTAGTTAAAATAACAATATATTGACACTTATTTGTGTTGTTTAGCCTTTCAACATGCATGAAATAGCAACTATGCAGATACTGTCATCACAGATGACAGTATCTGCATATGCAGTGCTAAGAGAACTTAAATCTTACAAGTAAGCTGGAGTTGTTAACTTTCAAAAGTGTTCAGATAAGAGAACAATATGTGTTGCAGCATGCCAGCTGTGGAATACACCAAATCCTTCATAACTTCGGTGGTTGTTGGGAAAGACGTGGTTCCACGCATTGGACTGCATCAGTTGGAATCCCTAAGGGCTGACCTCATCAACACCATCAAGAGAAGCAAAGACCCCAAGGTACGTGCACTGTCACAGCCCAGTACTATCTATCATGTATCACCAAGCAAGTTGGCACATCATTAACAAATGAATTACATTCGGTCTGCAACCCAGCCAAAGACTGGCTGTTCTGACATAAGTGTTTTGTATGAAATATTAAATATCAGTCTGTCAATTCATTTAAAAATTGTTTTTTTTAAATTACAAGATACATAATAGTGGAAGCTTGAAAGAGCATGCATGACCATTTGGCATACTCCAGCCTGGAGACTGATTGTGGTGTTCTTCTTTATGTAGGTCTTATTGATACGAAATGCAAAAGTGAAGTTGCTTTTGGACTAAGCATGAAAGGAAAGCTGCAAATACTGCAGACCATGTAGTATATAGACATTATTGTTAGCTTTACACTTCTGCTTCTTTAGACAGTCAGAATACCCTATGACACCTACCTGGGAAGGGACTGAGTGGATCTCAGTGTCTAGCTGGATATGATGGCTTGAGACAGAATTTGAACCATGGCCAAGTAATTTTTACTTTACTAGCTTAGTAGAGTTACTTTGTTGGCTGTTTTGAGTAGGTAATCTGCAAATACTAGCTTTATTTAAGCATCACTCACTTTGTTAACAGATAGAACCATTCCAACTAAATTTGGTCCTGAAGAAATTATGTAGTTAAATCAACTGCAATTCCTTAGGGTAGCAGGAATTTCAGTAAGTATACTCCAAATACAACCAGTTTCGATGTCTGAGGTATCATGAGTCACTCATTTTTAGTGCACTTGCAACTGAAAGTTGAGAAAAAGTATGTATTAGCTCTGCCATGTCTTTCTGTCCATCTACATGTAAAAACTTGAGAAACATTGAATTTTCTTCTTGAAACTACAGTTGTGTTTGACAGTGTTCTTATTAGTTAGTAGTAACTGCTGGGCCTTAAAGGGTTCAACAAGGAAGCAAATGGACCAGAAGTATTAGTTAAATTTTGTGTATCATGCAGTGGAAGACAATAGTCTGCAGTGTTGTGTGTTGTGGCTGTGCATCGCTACCAACTTCGGCTGCTGAACTGAAAGCAGAGGACAGTCAGATGACTGAGTACCTGAAAGCAAAAGAAGTGGCACGTGAAGTGGCTGTCCACCCCTCTGACTCCAGTATTGCACTCACACTTCATCAGCCACTGTACCCACCAGGCCGCATCATTCACATAGTGCGGCACCACCCTACCAAGGGAGAGTAAGTATTTGTTCTTTCTGTAAACAGCAGATTGAAATCTCTAACTACAGTAAACTTTCATTCTTCCAAAACAAAGTTAAAAAAATGCATGCTTAAATATTCGGTGCCAAGAATTTTAATGACAGTTCTTGTCTCTTGTCTGAAGATGCTTAAGGAAAGATGAACAAGTTTTCTGGTACACTGTATTACTAAGTTACACAGTTTATGTCTGTTGTCTGAAGTCCGTTCAAGCAAGATGAACAAGTACTCTGATTCATTGTATCAATAAATTACCTTCCTCTGATTTGAACATGTTACTGTCATGCAATTCATAAAACATTTGTTTCTATTTGTAAACATTGGCCTTGTATTTTGTTTGATATCACTGATTTTAATGAGCTGGGGACAGAAGCCTACCACTGACTTCCGTTGAGTGCTGGGGTTAAGTATGAGTTGAGCCATACCTCCGTTCCCCCAAATGCCTTCATGGCATGCATAAGGACAACTTACCTTAGCTCATTCTGTCCTATTATACAGTTATTAACATTTTCAGCATCAACCCCAAATTTTCTCCTATTTAGAGTGAGTCCAATGGGCAGACCTTTAATTGTACTCTTTTTCTGTTTCTTCTACTGGTATCACACCAATTCTAAACACAGTCATATTATGTTCTTTGAACGTCTGAATTTTTGCGCCTGTTAAAAGAATATATGTTGAAGGTGTAATGAACTATTAGTAGGCAAAATTAAGGGACAACAAAACATAGTAGAACCTGAAGTATTTATTTGATATTAAAGAATCTGATGTGAAAGGTACATCGGTGCTTGAAAAATATGGAGGCAAAAGGGTTAATGGTCATATTATGTTTATCTTTCATGGTTACATTATGTACACCTGTTAAATGTTAAGCTGATGTTTTGTTGTTTGGTCTATCTGAACTAGGGCTCAAATATAAAATTCAGGAGTTTGTTAATTGTAGAAGATAACAGGTTATATTTCATCTGTAAATTGTGACCTCAAGTTTGTGTTAAACACTGTATAATATTTTATTCATCATCATCATCATCATGTTCCTGAAGGGTTAGGTGTGTTTCCTGTTCCTTGATCCTCAAGATGAAGTTGGTCCCTCCATCTCTTCCTTGGTCGTCCTATGTTCCTTCATCCTTTTGGTTTATATTGTAGTGCTTGTTTTGGTAGTCTGTTTGTGTCCATCCTCTCTCATATTTTATTAAATTATCAAAACTCTGGTACTATAATGCTGTCCTTTTGGTCTACGTGACTGTAGCCACTATAAAATATACAAAACTGCATAAATAAAAGTGAATTACATCTCTCTGAATAAGACAACCCTACAATTAAGAATACACTGGCATTTGTTACTGGAGCATTATTTCTCTCTTGTAGGCAGAAATACGAGAAAAAATGGAGGTATGTAGGCAGTTGACATGTATGGTATTTGTGTTGTTATGTTGGCATCTCTGGAGACATTTATGTATAAATAACATTTCTGAGTAGATATTTGATTTGTTATGTGACTTGCTCCTGATAGCTGTACCGTCTCTTGTATCTGTGGCATAATTAGGTTTGTTATTCTGGACACTGATCATTGATAGTTGATATCATACTGGAAATGCCTTTTGAGAATTTATAGAGAAGTAATAAAATAATTTTGTTATAGTTCAGGACTAAACCATTTTCATTTGTTACTTCAATGGTGATTTTATGCTGTGGAAGAAACGTTCTGACCTTCCATGTCCCTATCTGAATCCACATAAAATATATTTAGTTGTTGATCCTTAACCTACATGTGCTATATCTGACAAAATCACAAATTCATGATTTTGGGTATTGAGCCCCAAGATATCTCAAAAGAGAAAGGACTAATGATTAAATTTAGTGCCTGAGATCTTTCTAGAAATCCATTGATGTTTTGTAAATTAAGACAATATTTTGAGGAGTTGTGGTTTAAAAATTGAGAGTTCCACAATAAAAGAGAATGGAACAGGGAAATAAATGTACAAGACAAACAGCATGAGAATCCATTTTCGATCACTTTACCAATCTTTAGGAAAGCAACCTCTGTGTATTCTTCAAAGCAAAGAAGGCAGATTGTAGGTTAATTTAAGAACTATTGACTGTAAGTCACGTTTGTCCTGTCAGTTCATATAGTTGAACCTGCTGTCACAGTGCAACACATGATCAGGAGGAGGTTAGATAATGTAACTTTTTCATAAAATTTGATGTAGTAGTTCCAGCATCATGTGAAGCCGTGACTCTGCATGACTGGTTGAGTGTGACATCTACCCATACTTTATCATGCAACATTTTAGTTCCAGCATGCAGAACATTGTGTAAGCCACTGCACAATTCTGATTGTTGTTATTGTACCACGAGGTTTATTTCATGCTTTTCTTGTAAATAAGTTCCTGACAATGTAATTCTCTGTTGTCACTTTGGCCAGGGATCAAACCTAGGCCTCTTGCTTTGCATGCAAGTGCCAAAAATTTGTGGTTTCTTGTAAGATGGCAATACTTGAATGCCCACAGGTTCGCATTGTACATGTCAGTAGTTAGCTAGGTTCCCTTTCCACATATGCTGCCTCTTTCATGCCATTTGTAAGGTAAATTACAACCAACACTGTTGTATTTATCATCTATGAAGAACATGTACTGTCAATCACAGTGACCAAAAATTTTAACCAGTGTTTTGGCTACTATTGGTGCACAATGGTCCATTGTATCAGCATCTCATTAAGGGGAAGGAACTGGCCCCTAAAGCTGCCTCTTTTGCTGCAAGAATAAATGTATCAAGCTACAAGAATATCCATCCCAGTTGTACGGTTAACATTATGAAATTAAAACATAAATTCAAATACAGTACAATTAAACAATACAACTGAACAATCCTACAGAAATCAGTCCAGTAGTCACAGTCCAAATTAACACAGTACATGTTGATCTTGACAATAGTATGTATATGTAGGTCATCAGAACATAATTTGAACTGACAATCCAGTGTTGAAACAGAGCAACTGATCTTCAAATGCTGACCAGAGACATCCCTTTTTGACAGCACAATTCAGAATTGCATGTTGTAGTGCAGTTCCAGAACCATTGCGTGCTTGAAGCAGAGAAAGGAAGGGGAAATCTTTTGCTGACACAGCCTGCCGTTCATAATGCAACATACTTTCTTAGGCAGATTCAATCCCCAACCAGTGTGTCATATTATAAAACCAAAATAATTTTTATAGCAGGTTATGATTTCTCATTTTTATATAAGCCTTGCTCTTTTTGTCTCAAGCAATAAATATAAATAAGCACATAACTAAATGAAAATAAACATTCTGTTTCTAGCCAAGATTATGCATGTTGATATTTACACTTACAGTTTTTGGGTGATTAGCAGCATGATGTGGCAGATAGTGTTGAACAGGTGTTTATAATGCTGTGAGTATATGAATGGATAGTTATGCCATAACCACTCTCTCTCTCACATCCTCGTAGTGCAGTTTTTTCCACACATGTAAGAATGTGTGTCAGTTCACATGCACCAAGCAGAAAGTTGCAGTTAACAGTGAGGTTCACAGGTCACTCCAGAATTTGAAGTCCTCAGTATGGAATTTGCTTCATTCTGCCCTTCAGTCACCTGGAGCTCAGTGATGGCTCCTACGTTTTTGGAAAGTTTCTTGACTCATAGTATAAACAGGACATAAAGTTTTGTCCAGCAACTCAAAGAGGCATGCAAAGGTTTAATGTGTGCCTTAAAGTGATCCTGGGTAAACCAAAATCAAGCTCACTCAACAAAGTTTAGCATAAGTTCACAGCACTAAGTGTGATGAAAATTGGGCAAGTAGTTTGGAACCTGTGACAGGCAGACATTTTGAAACTTGACTAGTGTAGTGGTTTGTTCTGATCCATGAATGAATTCAAACTAGTTCTTGCTACTTAATTTGTTAAAATCCTGTGTTCACAAGATGTTCTTTGCAAGCATGTATGGTAATGTGAGATTCATTTTATGGCATGAAGGAAACTGTTGGTCATAATTCATGCTGTAATTTTGAATAATATACATTTAAATTATTTAATTAATGGTATTGAAAGGTAGAATAATTAGTGAATAATGAATTTTAAGTGTCGTGGAAGGAAGAGGTCATGTATAATTTGATGTCCTGTCATTTGTCTGGAAAACTGAAGAAAACCATGCAGGAATCAGCATGGATTGTCTCTGGGTTGAGATTTAAACCCAGGACCTTGCTGAATATGGGGCATGAATGTCAGCTATTTGACCAGTATGTTTGATTATTTACATTTAATATAATAGCTTTATTCTATCAATTTGCTTATGAAGACACAAACATGGAATACACAAACATATGTGTTAAATCTTGCTATATCACACATATATGTTGTTATATTTCCTGAGAGTGTTTGTTTAATAAAAAGTCACGTTCATAGCTAATTCTAATGTTATCCTATCACCAGACAAGTGTTAAACAAACATGAGCCAGTGTACCAGGCAGTATGGGCAAACAACACGGACTTTGACGAGGTTCTCATCTCACCAGTCATGATTCAGGATCACATGCCTGATAACGTCCTCAATGCTCTGAACAAGGTAATACAATGAAATATATTCCACTAATTTCTGTAATTATCTGTAGCTACACTTTACACTAGTATTGCTGCTATGTTGTGTGGTGTGTTTTGTGTGTGTGTGTGTGTATGTTGTGTTGTTTATAGCTAATGGTATGAAGAGAATGTAAAAGATGTCTTCAGATATTATTTCTGTAATCGAATCTAGAATGAGTTGGTTGAGGCATCATTTAATATTTTAAATATAAACTCATCCATGTGTGTAAGAATAATGCATGTATGTCTCCATATAAAGCATAAAGGTATAACATTATTGGTACAGTTTTGAAATCAAACTTTTCTTTCAGTTTAAAATCTCAGTTTAAACAGTCTTCTGTCCATTTGACTACAGCTTGTGGTTAGATGGAGTAGTGTAGTTGGCATAGTGACTACGCTATGAGCTGGATGGTCCAGGGTACGACTCCATGTAGGGACAACAGATTTTTCTCTTCACTAAAATGTCCAAACCAGTTCTTTTGCCCACCCAATGTACTGTTCATTGGGTACTGGGGTTCTTTTCTGCTTGTAAAGTGGCCAGGCACTTTCATCTAGTGACGAGGTTAAGAATGAATGGAGATATTTTTCCGCTCTCCGTGTATGCCTTCATGGTGTGGACAAGGAAAACTTTACTTGTTTTTCATAATCTATGGTTATTTACAAAATGACTGGAGATGTGATAGGTGAAACATGTCCTGCATACATTTGAGTAAAAATTATTGGTATAACTGCAAGTTGAAGCTACTGTGTATTAAAATTCTTAGCTATAACAGTTTATAGTCTTCACGGTCCTGGGTTCATATCACATGGTGCAGAGAGACACTGTACCCTCAACACGTGCAGCGGTGTTCTTTTTGCTCCGAAGTGAATGGTTGCTTTGATGGAATTCAGGCTGGACTAACAGAACAGTTTGTTTTCACAGCCTGCTGCATCAGTAAAAGCTGGCTGGAATATTGCTACCCACATGTCAACTTACTCGCATTTGATGCTCCAGCTGTGCTTCAGTTTCTTACAGCTTTACACACAGTACACAATATCAAGCCCTGTTATATCAGTGCACTGTGGTGTGTGTGATACCAAAGGTTTGGACATAAACAGTTTTGCTACACTCTAAGCATGCAGATGCTTTTGTTTCCAATGGAAATTCTGTGGTGAATGCATTCAATCTTATGGTGATGAAACCTTCTGAGTAGTCTAAATAACCCTGATACTTAGGGCAATCTGAATCCAGCACCAAAGTAACTTCAATCTTAGATCACAGTATTTTGCAGTTGTGTTACAAATTGTCATACATAAATTCACTTGAGGGATGAAGTTTCTGTTCTAACTAAAATGCACTTAGTAATAAGGTAAGGTGATGTTTCACTGGAAGCTGCCAATACTGTTCATTCTCCACCACTGCAACAAAAAACAAATATGCATTGTTTGTATAATTATAATGACAATAGTATAATAAAATAATTTCAACAATGATTACCTAAACTGTTTTAATATAACTGAGTGTAGGCAAATGACAATTGGATGTTGAAATAGAAGGGATTGGAAAGGAGTATTGAGAAAGAAGGGTAGGGGATGAAAGTATGAAAGATTTAATGACAGAAGGAAAGGAGGTGGAGGGGGAAGAAGAAATGAAACTTATACTTGTGCAAAAAAGTTACAGCCAAGGAATATGATGTTTTGAGATTACAAACAGACTCATTATTGCAGTCTTAACTGTGTGTTGGCATTTAAATCTTAATTTTGTAATTAAATTGTAATCTGTAAATAATTACAAATGACAGAAGGTTATGTAAGATTTTGAACGAAATAATAAATTTTTACATTTAATAGATTCAGGGATTAAAATATTGCATGAACATCCAAATGTTGAATATTGGCCAACATTTTTTGTCCTTCACCAACTATGGGAATGCTGGTAACACAGAATCATGCTAAGAACTCTACTAATTATTGGTTGCCAAAAACAGCCAGAATCAATTCAAGCTAATTCTTTAATCCTGCTACAAGCTTAACTTTATTTTGCTTTTAGTGTTTTGTTTCTAACACTGTGATTGTGTTCTAATGATAAGAATCTCATTTCAGTTTCATTTCCATTTTGTTGCTCTGTAGGTCGTATCTCACTCGAAGCGCTTTAATGCCGAAGTCGTGATGCCTTACGTTCATAGTGAAGCAAATAATACCTGCTACTATGACACAAGGTACGACACACCGGCTCCCCTGTGTAGATATGGCATAGCTCATTTATAATGAAGACACTGTGAGCCTGATTTTGTTAGTTCTCTGGTTGCTGTTATAAATGGGCTATGCTGTATGTTATCTGTACTCAGTGCTTCTTTTCTGGTGATACACAACAGTACACAATACTGGCACTTTTCTAATATGTACAACATGTTGTTATAATAAATTAATACTGCTTTTGAAAAAGATCGCACACTGATGGTAGCATGATTTTTTTGTAATACAGAAGATATAATTAAGTAAACAGTACGTCATCATCGTCCTCCACTTACACCTCCAGTTCCAGCCGCAGTATATTTTATGGACCTTTACTTCTTCATATTCTACACGCCCGGTGCAACGTACAGTTGTGAAAGCATTAAAGGATGCTATAAATTTAAAACTCCTTTAAGGTGGAAAGCAATTGAAATTTAAAATGCAGCATCATTGAAGGGTTAATAAGTCTAGACACAAATACTGCCATCTTTTCTCCAGAAAACAAGCACTGTATATATGGATGTATGTTAGCATGTGCAACACAACCTTCCGGATTGCTTTGGCCGATTTAAAATCCCACCCTTCCTAGTCACTTTTCGTTGCATCTGTTAGCTGCTTTCTCGGTGAACACTTAACAGAAATTGAACATCACTACTGCATAGAACAGCAGTAGGAACTGCAGTATGTAGATGTGGAAAAACGACTGAGTGTTACAGTAGGCACAGGGGTGGGTGTGCAAAGTGTCATGATATTTACTGTGAAGGGGACCTCGTAAGTGAGACCTGTACTGGATTCCACTTCCTCTTTTTGCCTCATTCATCCTGAGGAGAGTAACTGCTGCATGTGCTGAAGCATGCGAACACTTCAATATGAGATGTGACTAAAAGCTCTAAAAGTCAGAGTTTTGCATTAGATACAGGCTACAAAATCCTAAACCATGAATGTGTGAATCTGTTTTCAGTGTGTACCGACTGTTCTGTTGAGAAAGGTCAGTCATCCTGACAGGGGAGATGCAAAGGGGCCCTTCAAGTCTTTCTTCCCAACATATTACCTGCAACCATTTCTGTGCATCATCTGTAACATTCTACATGCAACTCATTCATCTTCTTAACTGTCCCTCTTGGCATGCTAAACACCTTACACATCACCAGTCTCAACTGCAGACTTGCCACATCCGTTTGTATACATTGTGACACACTGTGTCTCGAAGGTTATGTATTTCTTAGCCACTAAGGTCATGTAAATTTACTAAACTCCTGTCTCACCAGCAGTGATCTTCACTCTCTCCTTGGTGCCCACCCACAATGTTGGCATGAAGTATACCTTATGTGCCCCAGGCAAGAATTAATACTTTCAGTGGTTATATCTTACTGCCCCTGTATGCCAGTCTAAAAGCACAGCACAGACCATACACTCACATCCTGCTCCCTACGGGGCCCAGGCAGAGCAGACCTTCCATTTTTTTTAACTACTGATCTGGCTGTGTTTTTTGGATATACTACTACTAACTGGGAGCTGAACTTTAATCAAAATAATATCCTCTGATGTGGTTTAAACCCTCTACAGTATTCTGATGATGGTGTATGACATATTAACTCATTGACTTTATCAGCTCTCTTCCATTGTATGCATTGAAATATGACTCTATGTTTCTGGGACTGATCCTGTCCCCAGACTGTAGTGTATTGTATTTCAGTATGTACAATGGGAAAAAATTAGATAAAGTCAGTGGGTTAAAATATGTGAATGCTTGTCTGTGTAAACCCATGTACATCTCTATTGCATGAAGTGAGGAATCAGGGGCTGTATCTCGCATGGTAGGGACCTAATGTTGCTGCTTGGCAATGGTGTAGGTTATGTGATTGTTAGGGTTATAACTATCAGTGAAATTGTAAAGGTGTTAACTCTTCTGAAAAATTGTTTCTGATATGAGCCATGGTGGAGGTCCCCATGGCAGCACAGACTAGGAGATTTCAGTAGTTTTTTCCCTTCTCAATCGCCCCCCCCCCCCTCCTGGTCACAATAGGTTGATGACACTGACAGTTATGGAGAGGTAAACTTACAGTATGGCTTCTTCATGCCCATCTACCCCTAAACCAGACCTCAGCAAACAATCTATAGCAAATATTTTGAAGGGCTGTATACCCAAGTGCCTTGTAATACAGTACACTGACTCAGTCTAGGATGTACCTGAAACCCCCTCCCTACCCCCCACATCAAGAAGATGTTTGACCCAACAGTAGGACCTGTAAAAAAAAAACTTCCAGGCTGTAGAAGGGTTCTGTTTTGGTTGCAACACAATCTGATAAGCACAACAAGCAGCTTCTTAAGGTAAACCTCCTGGATGTTGAATGCCATACCCTCATGTGTGCTGCGAGTGTGATCTGTCACTCCCAGGTAGATGGTTGCTCAGACATAATCCCAGTTGGAATTATACTAGCTTGTCTGTAAAGCCTCCCACGTCTGTGACAAGTATGATAGAAAATTATTACCCAGTGTATCAGTGTAAGAATTATGAAGCAAGCAAGATGCCACTGCCTGCAATGTGAACCACCTGCTACAATAACTACATTAAGCACCACCACCTTTTATCTGATGTTTAATGTTGTGGCTTACAATTACCATAATTATTGAAGTTACATCTTTCATGGTAGTTTTTAAATTCTGATCTTCATGAAATCACATTTAATATTTCAGATTTGTATCTCATGCTTTATTCTGACACTGCTGTAATGTAGGAATTGATGTCTGATTTGGGAAAGTTTCGTTACATTCACTTTATCATTATTATTATTTTTTGGGAGGAGACAGTTAACTCACATACTGCCATGTGTCTTATGCAGTTAGGTCATTATTTCACTCCTTGAGCTTGTTGTAGCAGTAATGCAGACTTCCCAGAGATTAAATCTTAACCCGCTGCTGCATACAGGAAACAAACCACAGAGAGCAGCCTGCATACTAAATTCTGGTCATAGCACATAGATGGGAAGTTCTTTTTGTATTTCACTGATATAAGTGCAAACTGTTTTGCAGGTTATAACAACTATTGGCCCTGCCAAGCCTCAGCGTGTTGTGTCATCCAACAATAATTCTACAGTAACATCAGCAGAGCATCTAGACTCAGAATGCTGTCACTTGTTAGCAAGCAATGGTACCACCACCACGAACATTGCTGTGCATGGATCTCCAAAGGCAGCCACTCCACCCCACAAATTATGTCTTGAAACAAGTTTCACATCACTGCAGAGTCCGTCATCTGACATACATCAAAACTCCAGTCTCAACTCGTCCACCTGCAGTCAGACTGTCTACAATACTGTGGCTGCTACTAATGGACGTGCTGTTGCAAGGTCCTTTAATAATGGACACCCTAACATCACTTCACCATTTTCACTCCATCCAGTCCTCTCATGGGAATATGCATCCCTTTTGGAGGAGCAGCTTCTACAAAGCTTCCACAACTACAGTAATGTTGGTAGCAGTGGTGGTGTTAATGGTGGTCTATATTCATCTAATATATTTGGTGCCAACCAGGGAGGAGTAACAGACTCACGGAGGACAAAGAAAGTTGATTTGATTCATGATGACTGGTTTGGCCTAGCTCCACTTGCAACCCCAGAGTCTCTTTCTGAAGTGTCTAGCATTAGCTCCCGTGCCAGTAGCCTGATGCTTAACATTGACAGAACACTCAAAGACATGTTTGGACACCACAGGGGGTGCCTGCCTTCATATGTTGGCCATAGTAGTGGAGGATCTGCTGCTTCTCCATTATTGGTGCATGGTGGACATGGAAGTACAGTTGGTGTTTCGTACCTGAACTCAAAATCACCACGGATCTTAAGAACTGGCTTAGTGAATATAAATTCTAGAGTTTCAAAGCCAGGTGCAGAAGCTGCAAAACTGACAAATTATTCATCTGGGGATGAAGATCTTAGTTTTGAATCTGCTCAGCAGCACGTTTCAAGTGATGACGGAAACTCATCACCTGATAACTGTAACAATTCAAACAGTGAAGTGTTTGCTAGCGTTAAGGGCACTCCTTTCTCATCTGCAGACTCAGTTACTGTTAACGTGGATGTTCACCGAGATGGGAAACCCAACTCTCAGGTTAAAGCCACTTGTTCCCCTCCCTCTCAGCCACTGTATTGTAGTTCCAGTAGAGTTCCACAGCATATTCCCATAACCAGTGCACTTTCCCTGACAGACACTTCAGTGGCAATCATCAGTTCATCCCCAAAACAGGTAACATTTGTCACACCACAAAATTCTGTGAGTGATGAATCAACAGGCAATACTTCAGACAGTCCACATTGCCAGCAAGACACGGTGTTAGTTGTAGCCAAACAAGCAGCTGATGATAATGGTAGGACAATTCTGGTACAAAACAGTGACACCACATCAGGCCTGGAAGGTATGATGGTATTGCATATTGGCAGGACATCCAAACATGTTCCTTCTGAAGGTGATTACACTCACAAACCCACCAGGGAAAGATTGTTGGCAGACATCAGACACAATATGGCAGTGAGTGCCTTGGAGGAGGACCATCATAAAGATTCTGAGAGTCTTCACAAGAATGTCATGTATTTTGAGGACAGTTTCAGTGCAATTAAACCAACCTTCTCTTCTGCTGATACAAGTCCAGTTATGGATGACAATAGTTTCTGCAGCAGCACTGGCAATAACAACACAAAAGATTTCCAAGTGTGTGTTGCCAACACTGAAAATATATTTCAGAAGCATAATGGTGATATCACGTCCTCACCATCAGTGTTGCAACATAAGAGTGCAAGTGATGTGGAAACCAGACTGATGGGTTCCACAAGACACCTTCCAGGCCACAGAATGAGTATCACTCACCTCCCTACCATGGAGCCATTGCCC
>Ga0131853_10003484_pt1 | contig 28218 bp, 20 predicted proteins | sample TergutLab28metaG_FD_92764 | JGI IMG/M metagenome (GOLD analysis project Ga0131853, IMG submission 92764) | Labiotermes labralis P1 segment gut microbial communities from Petit-Saut dam, French Guiana - Lab288 P1 (version 2) (version 2) | ecosystem: Host-associated > Arthropoda: Insects >...
ACGCCCATTACGGCTTACGAGACGAGCAGGAGACGGATAAACCCATAAATCTGCCTCGGGAATGCCTCTCTGATCATCGGGAGGAACTCTCAGTTGAGCCCAAACTGTTGTATCTGTTTGGAAATTACTGTTCATATCGCGAATACGGTCGCCGACAACTATACGAATACTGTCGCTGTTGTTCGGGAACGCCTTACTCATTCTGCGAACTCTATAACTCCAACTGCGTCCGCTACCTACAGGAGCATCCGTATCCATATAAAACACGGTATTGCCCGTTGCGTCTCTGCTGTCAAAGAAATCAAACGCTCTTCCGTGGTCGGGAGTCTGAACTGCTTCCGAGAACATTACGACAAGCGTAGTGTCGGTGTTGCGGATAAACAAGCTTGCCTCTGTAATAACCGGAGCAATACTGTCGCGAATGCTAATTTCGCCGACGAGCGAGCTAAGAGAGAGAAGAGGGTCGATAGTAGATTTTATCTCCTCCGTCAAGCTAATAACATCTCGTGCACCTACTGCTGTGTTCGGAACCAAACTGCTGTCGTTTACAACAATATCAAATCCGAAATGCGTATTGCCGCTTCCCAAATATGTTTGCAGCCCTTCCGTCCATCTTGCGGGAACTATCTCAATAACTTCAAAGTTGCGGTTTGCAGACTCCGAAGGTATAGTGAATGTAGTTCCGATACGAGCCGAAAGTTGAGCTAAAATCGACGCATCGTCCATCTCTGTGGCGGTTTGCACTCTTATTACGCTTACAAATCCGTCGCGCACAGAACTTGTATCAAGATACCAAGCGCCGACAATCGAATTAACATACTCTACTCTAATATCACGACGAATATTGTTGTAAGCAGTCTGGAAGTTAGCTCTCGGGCTCATATCGCGAAGACGTGTTGCAGGATTGATAAACAATGAGTCGCCCGCCGCAATTTCGCCGCTTAATACTTCCATACGAACTCTTGTTCTTCCGCCAACATTGGTTGTGTCAATCAATCTAACGCGAACGTTCTCGATAACATCTGAGCCTATCGCAGTGCTTGCGTCGGTTTTGAACACCATAAACGGATGGTCGCCGTTTTCAAATGCCGCCCAAGCTCCTTCGCTCAAATCCACCTCAAGTATGTCCATAACTCCCGCTGTAGCATTTTTGAAAAATCTTGCGTCGGTAACCACAGGAGCCGCTCCATCCGCCACCGCTCTGACTGCCGTGCGGAACCTTACAGGCTCCTCCGGGTCATCCGGGTCTATTGCCGGTAGCGGGAAGTTAAGATAAGTCAAACGCAAACTCATTGTTCCGCTTGTAATATTCTGCGGCATATCCAAGAGAGGAATGCGAACAACTCTTCCGTTAGAGCCTGCGAGAATAGTGATATTAGCAGTATCTATTGTTATCGGCGCCCAGCTATCTCCCAAACCGAGTTCAAAACCCAAATCACCGAGAATTACCCTGTTAGCAAACGTTATAGTAACCATATCTATAATACCGTCTGCTCCCGAAACCTCAGTTCCGTCAGGCATTATTCTTATCTCGTCCGAATAGAACGGTAATTCGTCGTTATCAAATCTGTCCGGAGCAGGGTCAATATGAACGATAACCATTGCAGTGTCCGTTAAAGTCGGATTTCTGCGATCTCTGAGGACATAGAATACAGTATCCTTGAAATTCGGCACTCTGAACATCTCTCCTTTTTCGTCTTCAACCTGGATATAATTACGCCAATCCGTAGTTTCGTCGTGCGAATATCTTATCCAACCGTCAACAGACCAAGGATTAACGTTTTCGTCCACAGGTACGTGCGTATTACTGCGAAGTTCCACTGTTCCGTAGCGAGGGAAAACGACGTTCTGTTCAGTTCCGACAGTTCTCGGCTCGCGACATATTTTAACATCAACGTCGCCCCATTCAGCGCCCTGAAGAACATAAAGGTTGATACCGTAAGGGAAATCTGCGTTAGAACTTTGACCTTTTACAGATCTGTATCTCGCCGCAAGTCCGCTTGACGGATCACCCTCAGTATTAAACAAGTGCAACCACGTTTGCTCTTCGCCTTCGTTCACAAGCATTTCGTGATTTTGCGCTCTCGGAGCAACGCCTGTAATATCCACGAAAATCGGCGCCAAGGTAATACGAGAATTGTTGCAGTCAATCCAGTTTGTGGACTTAATTGCAACCCAAACCGTGTCTTCTGTTATCGGGTTTCTGCTGTCCTGAACGCGAATGCTTTCATAAACAATGTTTGAATCATTGTCTATTGCCACACGACGGTTTATCTCACCGTTGGCATCCAATCCTTCCAAAAGCGTTCTGTTCGCAAGAGCGTTAAACCACGCCACAGAGTCAGCTGTAATGGTCGGTCTGGTTGCACCGAATGCTACAAGAGCAATCTCTACTTCATCAAAGTCGCGCATATCGCCGACAGCCATATACCAATCAATAAGCTCTTGCGCGCGGTCATATCCTTGTGTTGTAGCAGGAATATTCTCGCAAGCGGTCATATCTTCTCTAAGAGGCCATCTGTCGTTTGTGCGCACCAAATCGCGGATAAAGTAAATAGGCGCCGCTTCGTTATTTTCCACGACGGAGATTGTTCTCTGCGCGTCTGTACCGAATGTCGTCGCTTCGTCCTTGCGGGGAACTATGCGAACAGGAATAGTTACCACGGTATTAAATCCGGTACGGTCTAGTCTGTCTCTTATTTCGATTTTCACCGTATCGACAAAAGATGCGTCTATGCCGCGAACTCTTTCGGGGTTATGCGTGTACATAAACGTTCCGTTTTGTCCGAGCAATTCAACTTCTCCGAACTCTCCCTCCTGAGATACGACAAAGAATAATTCATCGCCGTTTTCGTCAAGGAAATGTGAGACATCGCTTAGAGCGGTACCAGTTGTCCAAATTGCGCCGTCTGCCAAAATAACCTGTCTGGCGCTGTCAAGAGCAACATCCCTATTCTTAAGCGGAATAGCGCTAACTACACCGCCAAACCAAGTGCCTCCGTGGTTAGTCGTTATTCCTTCGTCAGCGCGAACTTCACCATTTTCGGGAACATAGATAGGCATAAGTGTTGCGCTTACCGTATGCGTTGCCTCATCAACAACAGTACCATCTTCTACATTGTCTCTGCTTCCGTCAATAAACGCACCGCGGTTATTTTCGGGAACAATAGTTATTCGCAATGTATCCCAAAGGAATCCTATGTAGTTTTTGTTTCCTGTTCCGTTAAGAGTGAGCCGGTCGTCTGTTCGGTCTGCAACATTTGTAAGGTCAAAAGGCACAGAATAAGAAGTAGAGTCCATTACCTGTATAAAGACAATATCTTCAAAATTACCGCTTGTTGCTTCCAAATCCGGCAACCATAAAGCACCCGTATATGTATATACAACACCGATTGTATCACCATTAGGATAATAAGGCGCTAATGTTATACGCCCTGCATGCTCAGGTGTTTGCGCCATAGACGAGAAGAAAAGCGCGTTTGTCGTAGCAAGTCCGAACTCACCCGGTCTTGGCAATGTTGCAGCCATTGCAGGCGACGGAATTTTCACAAAATTCTCATCGGACGGCTGGTCGTCATCACCGGCTATTTCGTCCGGGTGAAGAGTTCTTACACTTGCCGTTCCGCCAAGTCTTTGCTCGATAATTATTGAACTTGAAAGAAGATTACCGCCCAAAGGTCTGTTGTTATTACGCGGGTTAAGAACAATGTTCATAGTTCCGTTTCGCAAAATTCTTCCATCGTCGGATGTGCTCATAAGCGAACCGAACTCTTCCGGCAACATAACGTTAAACGAAAATCCGTCTCTGTGAACCTCGCCGCCGTCATGTCTATACTCCAACGCTCCGACTGCTCCACCTGCAACTACTACACCGCGAATACCCGACCCACCGAGTTGAGTTTCGGTAAAATGCTCACCCAGCGAACCAAGTTCTACAATATCAGCATCAGACGCCATTGTGGACAATCTGCCCCAAAGTTCGCCGTTTTGCACAAGGGTTCCCGAGTTAGCCGCTGTTTCCCAAATAACCAATCTGTCAACAAATTCAAACAAGTCGGTTATTGAAGAGAGCGTATCGTCTGCTGTTGCGACGGACGGGTCGGTTTCATTAAATTCGCTTGCGGATATATGCCTTGTATCAGCAGAATTTGCATCAACAAAACTAAATATGTCGCCGCGCGCACCTTCGTTTAATCTCCAAGTTCCCACTCCGTTATTAGGCAAAGCGCTAATATCAGGTCTCGGATTTGCCACTACGAAAATATGAAGCGTGCAAGTTACGGTTCTTGACGCGCCGTAAGTCGCTTGCGTTATTCCGTCCGGAGCACGATCCGTTATCTGGTATATTATCGTCTCTCTTTTAGCAAGAAGAGTGCGACCATCAATAATAATTCTGTCGCTCGGTCCAAATGTAAATTGGGCAATTTCGTCAGCGTTTACCAAAATATTTTGACCGACAATCTCCGCCGTAATTTTTCCGCCGTAAACCGAACTGATACCGCCGACTTCGCCGATACCGGGTATGCTTCCAGCCACCAATGACAATCTGTCGCCGTCGGCATCCGTCGGCAAATAAGTGCGAACAACGCTACGAGGAGTACCCATCGGCACGCCAACAACACCGTCGACCGAAGCTGTCAAATTTTGCGTCATCACCGGCACTATTACCGCGTTTTCGCCACCAAGTCCGTTAAACGCCAGAAACACACTGTCGCTACGCATTCTCATCGTTCCGCCGTCATCATACATCGGCTTTGTCGGTGCGTGGTCATTTTGCGGAGTTATACGCAAATAGAAGTTCGCCACAACCGGATGTATCCTGTTTTCCGCACCATTCTCTCCGTCATTGGTCAACTGATTTCTATCACAATAAGGCGTCGGGTCAATTACGTCAAATCTGATATGCGCCCAAATGTCGGTTGCTTGTCTGAGTTCGCCCGTAAATCCTACACTGATTGTGGTATCGCTTGCACGAGTTGCCGTAATCGTTGCTTCCGCTCCACTTATCGGATGAGCAAAACGAGTTTGCCAATCTGCTATCACAGTGCTTGTTGCAATGTCGATGCCTTGCCTGATTCCCACAACTCTTACGTTGTTTGTCGTGTTTTGTATCTCAAACCAAGTGCCAAAGTCAAAGTCTGTATTGCCTCTGTTGCCGGCTACGTCAAGTATTGAGCCTGAAGGAGCGCCGTCGTTATTTCTGAGAACTGCAAATTCTATGGCAGAAACGCCTTCGCGAAGAACGCCAAGGTTGCTGACGCTCTTGTCGTCAATTATCGGCGCGTTGTTGTTGCGCGGGTTTATGACGATGCTCACTTCTGTTTCCGTTCCTTCAAAACTTCCGTTCTCTACAGGCAATACGGGAATAAATCTGAAACGATCTGAGAACATCGCCGCAATTTCTTGCGAAGTATAACCGACATTATCACCGTTAATGTGATAGTATCTGAACTCAGCCGAACCGTCAAATAACGTTCCGTTTATAATATCATTTTGTACAACCTGTCTGAGAGTTCCGCCGACAGGAGTCGCCCACAAATGTCCTCTTTCGGGACGCTGGGTAAATATTACTCTATCGGCATTATAATTCCAACCAATCGCAGTTGTTGTTTTTACAAGATAAAGCAACCGGTTGGTTTCCTCCGTAATAAAACCGTCCCGCGAAGCTATCTCGTTAAATGCACTTACTCTGCCGCCTTCGTTTACGGTCATTTCGCCTGAAACCGTTGTCGGGCTAAAGCCCTCGTCGTTAACAATTTTAACAAATACTCTGCCTTGAACAACGTGAACTCCGTCGTAGGCTTCATAATCGACTGTTCCCGTCCAAGAAGCATCAATACTTGCGGCATTAACAACAAAATTGTTGGCGTCAAAGCTGAATACACCTGCCATATTGCCCATATAATCGCCGTCAGCTTTTTGGATATTACTGATATTTCGATATACAATGTTGTCTCCGTCCAAATCTCTGTCAACAAACACATAACCTGTTACAAAATTACGAGGCTCCGTGTTAGGACCGTAATAGACAAGATAAGTATAATCCTGACCTGCTACATTGAAATTCTGCCCCAAATGACGTCTCTCTGTACTTCTGCTTCTTACTACAATGGTGTCAATGTTTGTTTGACCTCTGTAATCAGTCGTAGTCAAACCGTTTGTCGTATTTACATTGAAATTCAACTCCGGTCTGAAATTATTCACGTTTCTGACCTCGATAGCCACAGGAACAACAACAGGGTTAGCTCTGTGTACATTCAATCTGCCGCCGACTCCGTTATCCGCAGGATAAGCTCCGCTCCAAGTTCTTGTAGCCTCGTTATAACTAAAATTGCTTACATTTACAAGCGTATTTGCTTCGGGAGTTCCGTCAAAAAGCGTTTTTCCGGTCAAATCCGTAACAATCACGCCGATTCCAAGTCCGTTAGCTGTAGCAAAGTCAATGCGTTTAACGTTGCCCGAACCATTACCCACTTCGGCGTGATGGCTCAGCACTATATTTTTCTCCCAACCTCCGCCGTCGGAGCCAATTGCACGTCTGACGGTAATTGAGTCTGTTGCCGCATTAAAATTACTTCCTGTCCACTGAACAAGGTCGCCGTTTCTCCTGACAATAACCGAATCTACAAGTTTGTCTGTCGCGCCTTCTCTTATCAAAAGACCTGCTACTCTAAATTCACTTGTCAATCGATCGGCAGGAACTCTCCCACCCCAATTATCGTCGTCGTCTGTCATACCTTGGGTTACATCTGCAAGAATATTTACAACAGTTCCTTGATTACCTACACCAAAACCGCTTCTTTCGTCGCCGATTGCAAGTGTTGACGCTCTGCCGTCTATCCTCGGACGGCTGTTGTTTTGTGCATAAACTGCGACATCAACTTCTATCGCCGCTCCCAATACTTCTTGGTTCGCAACGTTTCTGATTTCAGTCGGAAGCACTCCTCTGTAAGAGAATGCCGCGCCGGCATTTGTTCTTGCTATACCAAGATGTCTGTATTCAAACGTGCCCGTAAAACGAACAGCGTTTGTTATATCGTTCTGAACAACCTGTCTCAGCGTTCCGACGGATTCGCCTTGCGCATTTGCAGGAACAGCCCAAAGTTGCGCAACAGTAGCAGTAGGGATAGCTGTAAATACAACTCTGTTTGCCGCAATACGGCTGTTTTCCGTTGTACCCACGCCCGAAAGCAAATTATTGAGAGCAACGCCCGAAGCGGGAGTTCCGCCCCTCGGCGAAGCGCTTGTCAATGCCGTTGCAGTCGCTGCATCTTTAATGTCCAATGCAACCGTACCATCACGTGTTCCGTTTATAAGGTCGGCTGCGTTTACATTAAGATTTACGTAAATTCTACCTGTCGCCGTACCACTATGTCCCACAGGCGACAAACGCGATTCATTTGTCGGAGTTGTTGAAGAAATTGCGTCGTTTACTGCCGCAGTTAACTCTTCCCAAGTAATGGTATCAGTAATTACGTACTCAAACCAAGCGTTCTGTATCGGCATAATTCCGTGCGGCGCTATTACTGTAATATTGCCGAATTCTCCACTCAGACGGTTGTCCGGAAATTGCTGAATTGCGACATATACACCCGTTGGCGTACCAAGACCTGTTCCCGTACGAAGTTCAACGTGCCCTTGCGGATGAGCGTACCACACCTGCGCCGTTTCTCTTGCCAATCTAACAGAAGCACGTCGCGAAAGAGGAGCCGACGCATTATTGCTCCATTCATCTATGTCATAGTCAGCAGTTATAGCAAGTCCATCACCTGCTCTTGCAACAGTCGGTTGAAAACCAATTTCCCTACCTATATCAAGAGTCATTGTACCGCCTGTCGCAGTGGGCGCGTTATCGTTTATCGGCAATATGTTAACAATAACCCGAACATTAATCGAATGATATGTCGGCTGTGCATTGTCTCTGACATTTATGGTTATCGTATCAACGAATGGTCCTTCTGTGCGAACATCGCCCCCGTGAACATAGTTAAAGGTAATCGTTCCGTCATTGGTAAGCGTCGCTGTTCCGCCGTTTGCATTTGGAGCAACCGAGCCGTTAGTAGCGCTCGTCAATGTCGCCGTTCCGCGATTTCCTCTTCCGACAAATGTAATCGTAAGTTGTTCCGGAGGCGTCAACGCCATACCGACAAGCAAACCAAGAGAGCCGCCGAGATTTTTCGCAAAATCCGCGTCTCTTACGTTAAGAGTTATCGGAAGCGTTTCGTTTTCAAGCACAGGCGTCGACAAACGAACTATGTTGTAATTGTCCGCTTCGACAACTTGCGGAGCATTAGTATTTCCCGCCATTACATTTATAGTAATTGTCCCTGTCCTAAGCTCTGTAGTAAAGCGACGGTTTATTCGAGCGTTCAAATCATTCCAGTCGTTGTCTGAAAGCTCTGCAGGACGAGCGTATCTACGTCTATCCGTTCCATTTGTCCACCAACCGGGTATGACCTCAGGTTCCGTCGCAGCACCCGCATCCCAAAGCAAATTTCTCCAAGTAGGTAGCCACAAATCAAAGTTCGGGAAGAAATCATCCTGAATAGTGTAAGTGAGCGTGTAAACACCCGGTACTATTGCAGTAAAACGGAATTCATTATCAGGTACAACTTGATTAGGTACAACTTGCTGTCCGGCGAAAAGAATACTGGCATTGCCCGGATTTAAATCAATCCGCGGGTTAGGCGCCAAGAAAGCATTTGTTCCGCCGAAGTCATTTTCTCTTTCAGGTCTTGTTGTTCCAAAATCAGGTCTTATTGTTCCAAAATTCGGAACCGCATTATTTTCTACAAGAGCAACGGGAATAATATCACTTCCGCTTCCGTTTTCACCGACAATCAACGCTCTCAACGCAATTTCCACGAAATTACCCGTCAGTATTTGTCCTTCGGCAATATTAAATGTAGCATTACGCGCATCTAGTTGAATATCATTTATCGGACGAATTCGTATATCGATAGTGCCTCTTACGTAAAGACTATCATCACTTGTGGGAGAAGCAAAATGACCGAGAGTAGTAGCATTAGGAACAAATACAGGCAAATCTGTCAAACGACCTCTCGTTCCTCTGAGAACATAAGTTACAACATCTTCAAAGATTTCTACATTCGGAAGACTATTATACATAAAGGTTTTAGGCTGATTAATCCTCGGCTCCGCCAAAACTCGTCCGCCTGCGCTTGCAGCAGTCGCAGACAAAACCTCCCAACCGCCAAAACCATTATTCCCGTCCAAATCTTTAAAATGCCTGCTCATATCAATTGTGATTTCGTCATTCTCAAACAATGAATAAGTCAATGCCGGCAAACCGCTCGCCCAGCCGCCATTCGGCTCAAGGGGATGGTTGTCCTGCGCAGTAATATTTACTTCAACCTCTATCCAAAAATCAAAATGTCCACTTTGATGATCTGTAGGAAGAATACCTGCATAACCAGCATAATCAGCTGTATCTCTGACCAACACAAAAAAGTCATCTGGTTCAGTGTTTGAACCTGTCAATATCGCGGGTGCGTGATTATATATGAACCCCCGACGATTAGGACTTACGCTTATTGTAGCCATTCCCGGAGTAGTCAAAGTAGCAACGTCTGCAGGAACTGTGCCCGGATATGTATTTGTAGGCGCGGCAGCACCTCTGGCAAAACCTCTTACCAAAAGACGGTTAAGATTTGCAGGCATATCTATGTCGTTGTAAGTAAAGTAGTCGCTTGCAACTACGCCTCCGTCAGTACCGTCTACTGTTATATAAATAGTAGTGTCGTTTACGCCTTCGAGGACATAAATTAAACCAGCTTGAAGATCACCAACAGTAGGAAGCAGTTGCGAAACCTCAGCCCGATTGTCATTATGCGGCATCAAGCGGAAAGGTATTCCGTCGCCCATAAAAGTAGCGCCGGCAACAGTTGCCGTCAAGGTAAGGTTTCTGTGATTTACTGTTTCATAGTCAAGATTTGCAATACTGCTCCCCGCCCTATCTACAGAGAATACACCTGCTGACGTTATGTCGGAAGCAGCAAAAATAACGCCGCTGATATTTGGCGTCGCCTCGATAGTAGCAATCGGAAACGTCGCCCACGACGGCGGCACGGTAGTATAAATTCCGTCATTTAAAACAACACGAAACTGCATAAGCGGATTACCCCATACTCCGCCTCTACTTCCACCTGTAGTAGCGGGGTTCTGTGCGTCGAAATTTCTGTTAACCTCAGTCGCGCTTCCTACTTCTGTATCAGAATAACGCACAATTATATATGGTGGGTCGTCGTCGGTGATGGTAAAGATATCGTTTCCGTCAAATATAGGAAACCAAAACGGCTCATCATTCGCATCACTAGTCCAACGAGGTGTCGCTACAACATTAACCCTAAAAGTTTTATCGCCATCGTAAATGTCATTATCAACAATGTTCAAATCAAACAAATTTAATGTTTGTCGTCCATCATCATTTTGATGAGTGAAATTCACTGTTCTTGACATATGTCCGGTAGCGACCCAAGCGTGTGCCGTATTGCTTGTTCCCTCAACAATACGTGCAGTTAATTCGTTGTCCGGTGTTCCGGGGACAATCGTATAGGTTATATCAAGAGTAAAACCTTCCTCAATATTATCTATACTCAACTGGATAGGAACAGACCTACTTCTGCCTGTTCCGGGTCGCTCTGGAGAAAACCCGCTTTCTGTTATTACTCGATCGGTCATAACAAATCGAGCGTCAGTTCCCGTTAAAAAAGTTAGATTTCCCTCTATGATATTAGGCGGTGTAATTCTCGCCGCAGTCCTGAAGTCGTAATTAAAAATATCTATCATATCCGCCCATATTCGCCCAAACAAAAAAGCCGGTGTAAAACTTGTAGCATTACTAGGATTAGTATTACCACCCAAAAGCACATACCCAAACGGATTTAAAACAGAGCCAACGAAAACGGAGCCATTAGCCATTTCGAACCTCGGTCTTTGGTTGCTACTCGAACCGACCATTACAATTAAAACTTGCCCTAACGCATCTGTTATATTCTGATCTCGTGTGCTGTTATCCGGATTATAAAAAAACCATGGGTCAGTACTTGGAGGATTACCCAGTCCATGACTTGTCCCCAAACTAAGACTGTCAGCAAAGTTCGGTCCACTTAAAAACACTCCCCCGATGGGCGCAAACAATGCGCCATTCCGTGTGTTGCCTTGACCTGTTAACCCAGTAAAGGTCACATTTCCGCCAACGTAAATTACTGTTCTAAAGCTACCATCATTGGGAAGCAACCTAATAGCACTTCCATTACCCAAATCTATATTGCCATCAATAAAATAAGTACCGGCACTCATATGAAGAACCTCACCTGAAACAACTGTTATTGAAGCATAACGTCCGGGAAGCAGAGGGTTGGCTTGTGCACGATTACTTGAAATTACGCCGGAACCACTCCCACCGACTGTGCCGAGACTATTCCCGCCGGAAGCAAAGTCAAAATTGCGGAGATCGGGAAATTTTGGCAGATTAAAGCCATAAACACTTCCGGCAAGCGCAGTGCCAACCACAGGCTCAGGCTCAATACCCGACGCCCGCAAAACAGTGCCGCCATCGCCTGCACTAAGAGTAGGCTGAGCATCACGCCGCCCCCAACTTAAAGAAGACGGAAACAAAAGACCGATGCCATCCACCGACTGTTGTTGTCCAACAACAGTTATTGTATTACCGGTAGCACCAACACCTTCCAAAATACTCTGCAAATAAGCACCGCCGGGATTACGTTGCCCGTCCATATTCATACTTCTAAAAGTTCCGGATGTGCCATTCAACCGAACTGTATTAGCAGCCCCTACTTTCCCGCTTGGAGGGGTAACAAAATCAGCAAATCCTCCGGCTCGACGAATTTCCATATGACTACGAGCATAAAAAGTGTGTTGATTTAAAAAAGCAGCGTCAAACATCGGAAAATCATAAAGGCGTACTACGCCGCCGGTAGCAGTAGGAAAAGGCATAAAATCACAAGTACGCAATGTGGTAGGACGATTTACCCCACCCATTAACGTTTGAGTGTTCGCCGGAAAAACAGGTTGACAAGCCCCCACGACACAACCGTTTCCGCAACCTACCTGCCCAAAAACTGACGACACCATCGCCAAAAACACAATCAACACAAACTTCGCCCCAAAACCGCCGAGGCACACACGTCCCCTTAACAATCTTGCAACCATAATTTAATATCCCCTTTTATTTAAAAAAAATTTATTTTCCCATTTTCAATTGTATCACAGTCATTTTCTTTTCTTCGCGAGAATTTTCTTTTTTGCTTCTTCGAAAGAATGTCCTGCTTCCAAGAATTTTATAATTTCGAGCATTATTTCTCGTTCCGCTTCTCTTATACCTTCTCGTCTACCTTTTCTTTCCCCTGCTTTTCTTGCCGCATCCTCAAACGACCAAATATCGCGTTGCATTTTCAAGCGCGCCTCATAGCGTATTCTCTCTTCTTCATTGGTAGGCAACACTTTCAAAGATTCGCGTAAAGCGACTATCGTTTCGTTTTCTATCATACTTTTTCTCTCGAAAGAAATTTTTTCTGAGCTTCTTCGAGAGAACGCCCGCTTTTAAGAAAAGCAAGCATTTCTTGCATGCCTTCTATTTTGCCTTCTATTTTGCCTTCTATTTTGCCTTCTATTTTACCTTCTATTCTTCCCTCTCGCCTGCCTTTTCTTTCGCCTTCTTGCCTTGCCGCGTTTTCAAACGACTGAGCGTCGCGTTGCATTTTAAGACGAGCCTCGTAAAGCATTCTTTGCTCTTTATCGGCGCTCATTATTTTCAGGTAATCAAACGCTGTATTTATAGCTTTATTTTTTTGCGCGACCATAACAAAATCCTCCTCTTCTTCGGAATTGATAAAACTTAACCAATCGGAAAGCGTTTCGTTTTTTTCAAGATTTATTCTCGACAAATCTAACACGTGGATTATTTGCAAGTCATTAAACCGAAAACGCTCGTCTTCTTCAAACATAGAAAATATATTGTGGCACTTCTTTGATTTCTTAAAAAGCGTTTTTTCTAAAACATTTATTGAAATTACCGGCTTTAATTTAGAATAATCGTCGCCCACACCCATTTGATCTACAAGCGACCTGCCCGAATAATACGAAATCCTGGAACGCAAATCGGGTGTATTGCGGGCTTGCATTTCAATATTAACAAGTTCACCGTTTGCCAATTCCGCTTTTACGTCTAAAATGCTCAACTTGTCATCTTCGCTTCTTTGTTTATTTATGGGGTCAAGCAGACGAAGATTTTTTATTCGCTTGCCGATAACAGCTTCCAAAAACTCCCTTAATACGTCAATATTGCGTTCGTCGCCGAAAATCGCCTTGAAGACAATATCCTTTTTCGGCGGAAGTATTTTAGGCAAACCGTCGTTTTCAAAACTATTTTCTTTTAAATGTTTCAAAACACACAACCTCATTTTTAATTTTTTCTTTTTTTAAGCCCTAAAAAGAACAGAATTTTTCGCCGTATTTCCCAAACAAAAACCACGCCGCTAACAGCAAAAAAACTTTTTCCCGCGCCAAATATACATCAGCGCGCAACAAAATAGCGAAAAAAAGTACTTTGTACAGCAATTTTGATATATTTCAGATAAAACGCGACGCTTTTAGTGAAAATATAGTATATTTATAACGCAAAGGAGAATAAATGAGGAATATTAGGAAAAGAAAGACAGTAGAACGCAACAACGACACGGACAATTTACCAAAGAAAATGGGCGATATGTTCTCTAATGCGTTTGTAGTTATGGTGGCGGCATTGTTTGCCGAATTTGTAGTTAAAGGAGAAGCAAGCGAGTATGTTGCACAAGGAGCTTTGGCTGCTTCTGCCGTTTTCATTTTTGCTGTATTTATGTATAAAAGAGGAGGTCTGTAATGGAAGGTGGATTAAGCACTGTGTTTGCTATGGTGATGATTCCGGCAATGATAATCGCGTTCATAGCGGTAAATATGGACGGCAAAAGACCGCGCGTTAGATATGCATAACTAAACAGTATGTTGAAATATGCCGCATTAACAATCACGCTGATATTATTCAGCACTATCGAGGTTGCCGTTCGTGCAAGACCGAGATTTTTCACGCGAAGCCCGTTCAATTTCGTTTGCGACCTATTTTCTGCTCCGAGCAACCGCGTTCGGTTATCCTTACTTCTTTTACCCACTGTTTATAATTCTGCGCGCAGACTACGTAGGGGCGAAAAATCTTTCGCCAAAATCGCCGACCGAAATAGAAACATGTTTTCAGATAAAATTTGACCCTTTTGCTGTGAAACACAGTATATTATGGTGAAGGAGAAAAAAAACGTTAAGCAAATGTAGTCGTTTCGTTTTCTATCATCCGTTCTTTGCCATTCCGCGAAAAGCAAAAAAGCCCATTACGACAGCCGTCGCCAAACCTGCGATAATTGTTTCCATTTTACCACGCAAGGTCTAAGTTGCTTTTTCTCTCGAAAGAAACGCTCTCTCTATTTCATCTACAGAATGTCCCCTTTTTAGGAGTTTAACGATTTCGAGCGTTCTTTCTCTCCTCGCCGCGTCCTCAAACGACCAAATGTCGCGCTGCATTTTCAAGCGCGCCTCATAGCGTATTCGTTGCTCTTCATTAGCAGGCAACACTTTCAAAGATTCGCGCAAAGCGTTTATCGTTTCGTTTTCTATCATACTTTTTCTCTCAAGAGAAACTTCTTTTTTGCTTCTTCTAAAGAAACACCCTTTTCCAAGCATTCAAAAATCTCTATAGTTCTTCTTTGCTCGCCCTCTCTCCTCGCCGCGTCCTCAAACGACCAAATGTCGCGCTGCATTTTAAGGCGCGCTTCATAGCGGATTCGCTGCTCTTTATCGGCGCTCAACACCTTCAACTCGTTGAACGCTTCATTTATCACAGGGTTTCTTTTTGCTACTTTCACAAAATCCTCCTCTTCTTCCGAATTGATAAATTCAAGCCAATCGGAAAGTTTTTCGTCGTTCTCTTTCTCTATTCTGGACAAATCCAAAACGTGGATTTCCTGCAAGTCGTTAAACCGAAACAACTCTTCTTCTTCCAACATAGAAAATACATTATGACACTTCTCGGATTTGGATATAAGCGTTTCTTCTACAACTATTATAGAAATAACCGGTTTTATGCTCGAATATCTGCCGCCGCTGCCTATTTGGTCGGTCAGCATTTTAGCCGAATAATAAGAAATCCGCGAAAAAAGCTCCGGAACATTGCGAACTTGCATTTCAATATCAACAACTTCGCCGTCGGACAATTTTGCTTTAAAGAACAGAATTTTTCGCCGTATTTCCCAAACAAAAACCACGCCGCTAACAGCAAAAAAACTTTTTCCCGCGCCAAATATACATCAGCGCACAACAAAATAGCGAAAAAAAGTACTTTGCACAGCAATTTTGATATATTTCAGATAAAACGCGACGCTTTTAGTGAAAATATAGTATATTTATAACGCAAAGGAGAATAAATGAGGAATATTAGGAAAAGAAAGATTGCGCTTGTCAAAGTTGTTGACGAAATTGTAATAAAGGAAAAGGACAAGAAACGCCTGCCGGAAAAGCTTGGAGATTGTTCATTTGGTCTGTTTATGGCGTTGTCTGTAGCATTATTTGCCGAATACATCTTAAAAGGCGCGACAGGCATAAGCAATGAAATACTTGCGATTAGTATCACCGGAATTATTGTTGCATTGTTTTCCGGCATCATATTTTACAGGAAAGGAGGCTTGTAATGGATTTATCTACTATAATGTTGGCGGTAGCTGTTCCGTCGCTTGTAATAATGTGGGCAGCGGTACTTCTTGATGAAAAATTCCCAAGAATGCCAAAAGTTAGCGTAGCATAATTGAAATACGCCGCATTAACAATCACGCTGATATTATTCAGCACTATCGAGGTTGCCGTTATACTTTTGGGCAATACTTTCGATCCTATTTTACTTGCGTCGAGCCGTTTTTTGATTGCGGGACTTGTTATGCTTCCGTTCTGCAAGATAGATTTACGAAAACTTTCGCGCAGAGAGATTTTCACGCTACTTTTTTGCGCTTTTTCGATTTGGGCGGCTTTTTATCCGTATCACAAAGGCGTACCGCTTATGCCTGCAAGCAGTTCGGCGCTTATTTTCTGCTTAAACCCGGCTTTCGCCGTGCTTTTTGCGCATATTTTACTTAAAGAAAAAATTTCTCCGCTGATTTTAACAGGGCTAACTCTCGGAATTGCAGGAGTTTACGTTTCCACGCACGGATTTACAATCCCCGACTTTTCGCAGAATTACGCAAGCGTTTTATTGCTGATTTCGGCAGTGTTTTTCGGACTTTATGTCGCCATAAGCAAAAAACTGGTGTCAAAATATTCGTCGATTTCGATTACTTCTTTAGTGTTTATTCTCTGTGGAATTTTTATGATACCGTTCGTGCAAGATTGGGATTTTCCACGCGACGTTCGCTCAATTTCCATAATAGCGTATCTTGTATTCGGGGCAACCGCGGTCGGCTATTTTTGCTTCTTTTACGCGCTCAAACGAGTATCGGTCGCCGCGGGAAGCAGTATCTTTTTCCTAAAGCCCGTTTTAGCGGCATTTTTTGCATTTTTGATACTACGCGAAACCTTTGAATTCACCTACTTTTTGGGTATGGCAGTTTCAATGTTGGCACTGTTTATGATACTGTATGCGGATAAAAAGAAAAAATAACATTTTTGTGTGAAAATATAGTATATTTATGGAGAATACTGTAAAAAGAAAGGATAAAAGAATTGGCATTTTTAAAGATTACAGAAAAAGCAAGAGAAAAAGCAGGAGATCTTTTTCTTGATATAGGTAAATTCATATTTACAGGCGCAGTTTTAATAGAATTGTATAAAGGGCTTGTCGAGATTTCAGGCGGACTCGGGTTCTTTGTAGCTGTATTTTGCGCATTGTTATGTTTTGGCGTAGGTATTATATTGTTTAATAAAGAAGATAGACAAGGAGGTAAAAAATGAATGCGATATTGATGACAATCACCTTTATTGCAGGTGTTTATGCAATACTTTGGATAGCGTCTATGATGAGAGATGCCCAAGAAAAAAGAGCGAGTAATATATTGGCGATGAGATAAAGTTCGCAAGTGGCGACATCATCCGCCGACGGGATGGCTTTTCGCCTTCACAAGCACTCCCATAACAGCCCGTGCCTGCTCCATAGGTTCGCCTTGTGAGATTTTGCATTTTAGTTTTATTTGCTCGCCGTAATCAAGGGTGAATTTAGCCTCTTCGACCGCCATAAATTGCGAGCACGATTTTGCCTGTTTTTCGCTTTCGCCGCCGAGGGTTAATGTTAAAGCATTTGCCTCCAATGCCAAATCTTTTACGCTCAGAATCCCCGCGAGAATTTTTATGCTCATAAAAAGCAAAAGTTCTCCGACGGGCTCGGGATACGCGCCAAATCTATCGGTAATTTCCGCCTCAAAATCGCCCAATTCTTCAATCGTTTTTGCAGATGTGCATTTTTGATAAAGCATAATCTGAAGCGAAGTGTCGGCGACGTAATCGGAGGGGAAATAGCCGTGAATTTTTATGCGCATTTGGGTATCGATTGCCTGTTCCGTTTCGCTGTTAAGGTTGTTCAGGCGCGTAATTTCTTCTTTGAGAAGCTGGCAGTAAAGTTCAAAACCGACCGCCGAAATTGAGCCGCTTTGGTCGGTGCCAAGCAAGTTTCCCGCACCCCGAAGTTCCAAATCACGCATTGCAAGCTGAAATCCGCTTCCCAAGTCGGTGTATTGTTCGAGCGCTTTGAGACGTTTCATCGAATCTTCTTTTACTTTTCGGAAATCTTTTACCAAAAAGTAGGCAAATGCCTGTTGCGCGCTTCTTCCGACCCTGCCTCTAAGCTGATACAACTGCGAAAGCCCCAATTTATCCGCGTCTTCCACAATTATTGTGTTGGCGTTGGAAATATCTATGCCATTTTCGATTATCGTTGTGCAAACAAGGATGTCGTATTGCCCCGCGACAAATTTTTCCATAATTTTGTCGATTTTTTCGCCCTCCATTTGCCCGTGAGCAATGGCGATTTTGGCGTTTGGTACAAGGTTTTCGATACGCAGATACAATTCCGTAAGCCCCTCTATTCTGTTCATCACTACAAACGCCTGCCCTCCACGTTCAAGTTCGTTTTCGAGCGCGGATTTTATTAAATCGTCGTGAGATTGGGCGATTTTTGTCTCTATGGAGTGGCGGTTTCGCGGGGGAGTGTTTATCAGCGACAAATCACGAATTCCCGCCATCGACATGTGCAGAGTGCGCGGAATTGGGGTTGCGCTCATCGACAAAACGTTTATGGAATGCCGAAAATTTGTGAAACTATCCTTTTGTTTTACGCCGAAACGCTGTTCTTCGTCGATTATAAGCAAGCCCAAATTCTTAAATTCAACGTCTTTTGCCAAAATTTTGTGCGTGCCTACCAATATGTCGATTTCGCCTTTTGCGACCCTGTCTTTAATGTCGCCCACGCTTCTGCCTTCCGTTAAGCGGCTCAAATCTTGGATTTTTACGGGAAATTCCGCCATTCTTTCGCGAAAAGTTTTTGTGTGTTGCGCCGCCAAAACCGTTGTGGGAGCCAAAACCGCCACCTGAAAACCGCTCATAACCGCTTTGAACGCCGCCCGCATTGCAACCTCGGTTTTTCCGAAGCCCACATCGCCGCAAACTAATCTGTCCATCGGTTTTTTGTCGCACAAATCCTTTTTTATCTGCTCGATTACGGTAATTTGGTCGTCAGTCGGCTCGTATTCAAAGGACGCTTCAAATTCTTTTTGCCAATTGTTGTCGGCGGCGCAAATAAGCCCGTCGTTTACTTCGCGCTTTGCGTAAAGTTTCACCATTTTTCCTGCCATTTCTTGCAGTTGTTCGCGGGTGCGCTCTTTTCGTTTTTGCCACGCCGAACTTCCCAAAACCGATAATTCGGGCGCAAATCCGTCTTTTCCTATGTATTTTTGGACTTTGTAATAGTCTATAATCGGCACCCGCAAAAACGCCTTGTCGCGGTATTCTATAAGAAGGCAATCCTGCTCGAAATCGCCGACTTTTACTTTGTCCACGCCCAAATATTTGCCTATTCCGTGGTCGATATGCACCACAATGTCGCCTCGCTCAAGCGTATCGAAATTAACTGCAGAAGCGCGTTTTGCAAGTTTTTGAGCAACTTTTTTGCTTGCCGCTCTGTCAAATATTTTTCGGTCGCAATAGCAATAAATTTTCTGGCTCAGCGAAAAAAAGCCGTTTTGCAAAAAAAGCGTTTCAATCGGCGGGATTTTTTTCAGCTGTTTTTCTTCGAGCATTTCTCTGAGACGGTTTGCGTGCCCCTCGTTTTCGGCGAAAATTTTGACGTCAAAACCCATTTCGTATTTGTAGTTAAGGTCATTGACAAAAAGCGAAAAATCCCCTAAAAAAGGTGGCTGATTAGCAAAATCAAAGGTAAAATTCGGGAAAGAAGGGCTTTTTTGGTTCAAAAAACACTGTCGAAATTGTAATTTTTGCCGAATTTGCGATACATCGACAAGCAAATCCTGAGGATTGGACGCAAACGGCGCAACAACTTCGGGAACGCGCCCCTTATGGTTTTCGTAATTCCCGATTTCGCGCTCAAAAATCCGCTCCAAATCAAAAACGTCATTGTGAATTATCAGCGAATTTTCGGGAAAATAGTCAAAAATGCTTCCCTGTTCGAGGTCAAACCAGTGCGAAAACCATTCCAAACCGTCGATTTCGTTAAAAACGCTCCACGAATGCGCTATAAAATCGTAGCTTTTTTTGTCGATACCCTCTTTTTCGCAGTATTCTTTTATTTTGACGAGAGCAAGGTCGCGTTCCTCCACGCTCGGCGAAAATTCTTTCATCGGCAAAATGTTTATCTTGCTTACGGGCTTTATGGAGCGTTGCTTAAATATGTCAAACTCGCGAATGGAGTCGATAGTATCGCCCCAAAACTCTATGCGAATGGGATTTTCGTGTCCGAAAGCGTAAATGTCAAAAATCCCGCCGCGTTTTGAATATTGTCCGGGCGCGGTAATCATACTTTCGCGCGAAAATCCCGCGTTTGTAAGTTTTTGCGCCAATATATCGGGCGAAACATCCTCGCCGACGGCAACGCTCAGCACGGAATTAAACAATTTTTCGGGAGAGGCGACCTTTTCAAAAATCGTAGCAAAAGGCATAACGACAATTTTTGCGTTTCCGTCCAAAATATCGTTCAAAACCACCATTCTTTGCTCGCGGGTCGGACCAAAGACCGAGCGCATATTATAAGGAATATTGTTAGCCTGCGGAAAAAGAAGCGCCGAATTCGCCTCAATCGAATTTAATTCGTTGCAAATTCGCTCGGCGCTTTTGCTGTCCTGCGCCAAAACAACGCACAAACGCGATTTTTCGCTTTCGTATATATCGTGAATTAAAAAAGTATCGACGCTTTCGGCAATTCCCGAAGCGCACACCGAATTTTTTTTCAGTTCGGCTGTAAGTTCTTTAAATATTTGATTAAGTTTCATATTTGGATTATTCTTTAATTGAAAATGAGTCAGGAGGGATTCGAACCCTCGACCCACGCCTTAAAAGGGCGTTGCTCTACCTGCTGAGCTACTAACTCTTCCGTTATTTCATCTAACAGACGGGGGGAAAATACATAAATGCCAACGCAAAAATCAAGGGGTTTGTGAAATTTTGTGAAAATTTTTATAAAAATTATTTTTAAAGAATATGCGTGTCAAGAACTATCACTCGTCAATCTCCTTGTAAAGCGGCGAAACAATATCACCTAAAACCCTTCCTTTACCGAGTATTGCAGGATGACAAAATCCCCGCAAAATCTTATCTCTTTCCTTGTCTGTGTAATTCTTAACATTTCTTGTTATAATTATACTTTTGTTAATTTTCGCCGATGTCTTGCTCGGTTTTATCGTTATCGCTTCCATAGAAACCTCCTTTGTTTATACTAAAATACCATTTGTCAACATAAAATAACGGCAAATAACTTCAAAAACAAAAAAAGGACAGGTATTTCTACCTGCCCCAAAATCACCTTAAAGATGAATTATATCAAATCAGAACGATGACGCAAAGCCGATTTCAAATCTTGAGAAAGATCTTTTTATGTCGTTGTCGTCGCCGTAATTTTCAAATGCTCTGTTGTACCAACCACCGTTAGCTGCGGTTGCGCCGTGTACTCCGTTGCCCGTCCAATGACGAAAACGAGGAGTGATTGACAATCTGGGATTAACCGCAATCGCAAAACGCGCGTCAATGAAATTTACAACAGCTTTTTCATCGCTCGGCGCATTATCGGAATTGTTAGACAAAACCTCAAGCGCATATCTTACGCGTGCTGTAAACAATCTGTTGTTTTCGCCGCCGAATGTAATAACGGGCTCAATTCCACCTGTAGCCATAACGATTTTTTTGTCAAAATCGCTTGCAACATCCTGAAGCGCGCCTACATTAGCGTTCAAAGAAAACTGAGGCGCAATGCGGAAGCCCAAATCAACGCCTTGTGAAAGAACTGCTCCGTTAGAAACTTCTTTTCCTTCACCGTCCAAAGTTCTGCCAGCTGTAATTATGTTTAGAGCAGGTCTTACTGTAGTTTTTCTTTCATTGAAAGCCAAGTCCGCGCCAAGGATAATTCTTGCGTTATTGTGAGCGCCAATTGTATCTTCTGCACCGACTTGCACTGTTTGTCTCATCGGATTATCTGCAATACCTACGGTTGCAAACAATCTTGTCGTCGGATTTACAGGAAATGAGAAATCAAATCCGGCAAGCGAATTGCCGTAAGTATTAAAGAAGTTCATAGTTGGATTTCTTCTTACATACGTTGCATGAATGTCAAGCGCTGTGTTGCTTGCAACATCTAACAAACCGCCGGAAAAATGGAAATTGCTCGCAGGTTTCCAAGTGAAAGAAGCGTTTGCCAATCTCGGCGTAACCAAATCCATACTTGTCGCGCCTGAGCCAACACCTGAACCAAAAACTTCAAATCCTGCGTTCGCCGACGGGTCTGTAAGGCGGAAAGTCAAATCAAGTTGTTCGTTTACGGCAACGCTCAATCTGTATTGCCAAGTGAACATAAAACGACGGAAATTCGGGTCGGCGGCAATGTCTTCTTTTTTGCCGTCCGCGTCCCATCTTCCGATTGTCTCCATACGAGGAGTAAAGCCTACGCCTCCGCTGTGTCTAATTCTTGGGAAAGCTGGCGCCGCCGCAACGGGCGCGGGCGCTTCTACTACTGCGGAAACGGGAACTACTGCCGCCTGTTGAGCCAAATTCGCAAGTTGCGCCTCAAGATTTGCAACTTGTTGAGCAAGAGCCGCCTGCTGCGCTTCCAAATTCGCAATTTCATCGTGCGAATGCTCTTCTCCGTCATTGTGTGCGTACGCCGCAAACACCATCGATAACACTAAAACACCAACCAATTTTCTCATAAAGAGACCTCCCAAAAATAGAGTAAAAAGTTAAATAACCAAAAAACTCGCTGTTAAAATAATATATTTCTGCACTCCTGCCAAGAGAAACGCGCGAATTTACAGTTTTTTTACAAAAATAAAACAAAAAAAAGGAGCAAATTTACTCTGCTCCCCTTAAAATGTAGCAAAAATCAACGAATTAAATAGAAATCGGCGCGCGTGATTTGGTCAAAAGTCCGCATTTGCACTCATAACCCATAGTGTTTTTGTTGAGTCCCATCATTCTTACGGGTTTTCTCTCTTCGCCGCATATTGCGCATCTCATACCTGATGTTGCCGCACCTCTGTCCTGCTTCGCGTTTTTTGACGCTTTTGCGTTCATAACAATTCTCCTTGTTTTACAAAAAAATAATAATTATTTACTGAAAAATACAATATTCCCAAATGTAAGTGTGGAAAAAATTATATTACCGTCGGTTTTTTTTATAATCAATTATAAAAAAGGAGTGTTAGATGACGGGACAAAAGATTTTTTTTGTAGTTTTTTTGATGTTTTCCATAACGTTTGCCTCCGGAAACAACCAGTTTTTAAGCAGAGAGGCTATTGACACCACCGTTCAGAGCGCATTTAACGCGTTCGTAATGGCGTCGCGCGAAGGCGGCGGCTTAACTCAGGAAAGAGCAATAAGAAGCGCAAGAGAAACTGCGACGGAGCTCAGAAGAATGGCGGAAACCGACCCCAACAGACGATATATTCTGTGGCGGCTTGCGGAATTGGAGTCCCAAATCTCCCTCGAAGAAGAAGAAGTGCGTTTCAGACAACGCTATGCGAGAGTGCAACAAATAAACGAATTGGTCGATTTATTCAACAGGGAGCTTTTGCAACCGCGCCCGAATTTCGCCAATTTACAGCAGTTATACAACAGAATGGACGCAATAGACGCGCGAACAACCAATCAATTTGCCGACAGAATAAACCAAAAAATGAGAAGTGTAACACACAATTTGACTGCGGATATAACAAATGCTTTCAACCGAAACAATTATGCGCAGGCAGAGGTAGAATTTTTGTATGCCGTAGAAAATCGCCGTTTTTTACGCATAAGCAGTACTGATTTGGAAAGATGGCGGCGACAAATCCAAGCGAAAAAAGACGCGGACTATCTGCAGGCAAATCTGGGAACCCGCATAAACACCTTAAACGGCATTGTGAAAGACAATCGTCTCTTGGAAGCACGCAGGCATATCGAAGTACTTGTCGTGGATTTGCAAGGTGCAACAGCGCTTTTGCCGCGAAATTTTGTAAGTTCCACAAGAATGCAACTTAACAATCTTTCCACAAGCATAGACCGAAGAGAAGACTCGCTCGTTCAACACGGACACGCGCTCATTAACGCAAGGCGATTTGACGAAGCAAGCGTATTTTTGCGCACCGTGCTGATGCCCGCGGGAGTAAACAGAGACAGAATTGCGGGAATTGACCGTGCAATAATATCGGCGACGGGCTCTACAATGCAACGTACGGAGTATCAGGCGAGCAACATTCGCTCATTCGATATGGCAAGCGAAGAAAGCGGCGGTGCATTCAACGAAATGATGAGACAGAGAACCAGTTCCATTCAGGCGACGGCAAGAGCGGAAGAAGAAAGAGCGCGCGCACACTTTGAAAATCGAAACAGGCGAGCGGTACGAACTCACAACTCCAACCTACAAAAACAAGCGGAAGCAAAAGTCCGAAGCGACAGATTTTTGGAAGAAGTGCAATCGCTTTTCAACGCAGGAAGATACGAGGCGGCATCCAGAAAATTCAGAGGCAGACCCGCGCAGGAAGCTGTTTTGAATGCAACGCCGATGCTTTTTATAAACGTAAAGGCACAGGTGAACAGTTTCAGAAGAATAAACAACAACGACGACCCTGAAATCGCCGCAGTGCAAAGAAGAATGGAAGAAACGAGTTCGCGTGCGCAACAACAACGAGTGCGGCAGATTATGGGCGACATTCTTGAACTGTTGGAAAGACAACGGTCAGGCGAAGCGTTTGCAACATTTTATTTTAACACGCAGCTTTTAATTGAGTTTGCAGACCCTCAGGCGCTTGTTTCTATGCGACGTTCGCTGGTGCAGGCATACACGAGGGATATGATGTAAAAGTGGGAAATTTTGCCGAAAATTAAAAATTTGAGCGTTTTTACTTTCGGCAATATATTATATTAGTGTGGAAATTTACAAATTTATTGACTGTAAAGTCGGGAGTAAATAATGGTTAGATTGATTAAATGCTTGGCAATCAGCGCGCTTTTCTTGTCTTTGACAGCTTGCGGAGCAGGCAGAACCGCGGGCGCATCAACAGCGCCTACAGAAGAACAAAGAATACGAATTGCCGAAAGTCAAGCGCAGGCAGAGCAGGCTGAAAGGTCGCTTTTTGACACGAAACTCGAAAGAATACGCTTGGAAGAGCAACTGGAAAACAACGAGCAATAATTATATATTATGCAAACTCCGGTAAAAAAGAGGAAAACGGGAAAATTCGCAGTTTCCGACCTTGACATACTTTCGTTTCGTTCGTTTATGAAACATCACTACAAAGCGATGCTTATTTTTCTTGTTGCGCTTGCGGTATTTTTTCCGTACAGCAGGCGCGATGTTCTTTATATGTATCCACAAGCAGGTGAAATATCAGCAGAGTTAATAATAGCTCCGTTTCCGTTCGATGTAATGAAAACAGACGCAGAAATTCAGGCTGAAAGAGACAGAGTCGCCCAAAGAATTCTGCCGACATTTCGTTATGCATACTCCGCTTTCTCCACTATGGAAGCAAGAATTGACAGCGTAATAGACCTCGCCAAGAACTACAAAAACAACGAAGTTCTGCCGATTTCGCGCGTATTCCTGCAAAACCCTCAAATTCTTGTGGATTTCAGAGAAATTGCGCTTGCCTCCGCACAAAGAGGTATTTTGAACAGAATTGTAGCGATTTCCCCCCAAAACGGCGAGGTACTTCAAAGAGAATACAACACACGGGAAGCGTTTATCTCTTCACCGAGAGGATTTATTGAAATTGTAAGCGGCGAAGGAGACGAACTGCAAGTAAGAACGGTTCCCATAGACAGCGTCGAAAACATACACGCGTTTTATTTCAGAATGGCAAACTACTTGGGAACAAGATACAATGTTCAGTCGAGAGAATTAAGCGCGGCTATGCTCGCACTCGCCCAAAGAGTAGGATTGCCAACCTTGATTTACGACCAGGAATATCACGAAACCCGCCTTGAAAATATGTTTGCGGCAATAAATCCCGTAAAAAGAACGATTATGCGCGACGTAGCGATTATTCGCCCGCACGAATTGGTCACGGAAGACGCGGCAAGAGCATTGGAAGCGCTTCGCTACGAACAAGTCGGACGCGCACAAGAGGCAAACCGAATAAAACCCATCGTTGATACGGCAATAATATTTCTTCTTTTGGCGGCGCTTGTTGTAATTGTAGTCTTTCATTCGGGAACTTACGCCCCGCAGTTTTTAAACAGAGAAAAATTCTTTTTGGCGGTATCAATTATTTGCGCCATTCAGCTTGCACTCATTCGACTTACGCAAACCGCCGCAAGAACGCTTTACGAACATAACGCAGGCATACAGATGGCAGACGGACGAATAGACTTAATCGTATCTTGGGGACCTATATTTACGGCGGTTATTTTGTCGTCGCTTCTTTTCGGCAGAAGAATAAGCTTTCTTTTATCGTTGTTTTTTACGGTTTATATGCTTTTTATCACGCAGTTCAGCACGCCTATTTCGCTCAGCATTCTTTTTGTCGGCGGATTTGTCGCCTATTTCGCGCAAAAAATTCGCTACCGAAAACATCTGCTAACATTAATCATATTTATGGTAGTCGCAAACATTTTAGCGCAACTTATGCTTAACTATATATGCAATACACTTTCGTCGCAAACCCTGTTTTCCGTAATACTCGCGCCTTCTTTAAGCGTGCTGTTGTCGGTAGGTATAGTATATTTGGTGCTCCCGCTTTTTGAATATATGTTCGGAATTACCACGATAACCTCGCTCTTGGAACTCGCAGATTTGAGCAATCCCCTGCTCAAACGCCTTGCAATAGAGGCTCCCGGCACATTCAATCACAGTCTGGCTGTCGGAAACCTTGCGGAACTAGGCGCGGAAGCGGCGGGAGTAAGCCCTATTCTTTGCAGAGTGCTTGCTTATTATCACGACATAGGCAAGATTAAAAATCCGATATTTTTTACGGAGAACCAATTAGACAAAAAGAACCCGCACGATAAACTTACGCCGCTTCGCAGTGCAAAAATTCTTATTAACCACATTAAAGACGGTTGTGAATTATTAGACGATTACAGAATTCCGAAAGTCATAAAAAACGGTGTAATTCAGCACCACGGAACGGGTATGGCAGGTTTTTTCTATCAAAAAGCGCTTGAAACAAAAAAGGAAAACGAGGAAGTTTTACTCGAAGATTTTAGCTATACGGGCGAAAAACCGCAGACAAAAGAGACCGCAATTCTTATGCTCGCCGACAAAGTAGAGGCGATGTCAAAATCGCTAAAAGGAGAAAGTGAGTCGGATTTGCGAAAAAAGATACACGACAACGTGCGGAAAATAGTAATTTCAGGACAATTAGACGAATGCGGACTGACTTTCCGCGAGGTAGTCGATATAGTAAACAGTTTTATGCCTGCGCTAAAAGGCATATTTCACGAAAGAATAGAATATCCGGAGGAGGGAAAAAATGGCAAAGAGCAAGTATAAAAGAGAGAATTTTCTCATAAGCAAGGAGATACAGGGCGCATATATGGTGTCTTTTTTAATTCCGATGACCATTATGCTTATTGTAATTGCGTTGATTTTTGTTTTCGCTTTACGCGTGGGCATTTCGCAGTCAATAGAGAAAATCAACTCGGAAGTAAACACAAATCTCACGATTTTCGGAGACCGCGAAAGCAGAACCGTGCAAGATTACAGACGGGCGATAGAAAATACCAGACAGGCGCTCAACGAAAATTATTCGGTAGCAAATCGCACAAAAAACATAGATTTGCTGATTATGTCAATGATGTACATTTTAATCCCCGGTTTTTTGCTCGCTATTGTACAAATCGTGTTTTTAACGGTATTTTTCTCGCATAAAATAGCGGGACCTGTTTTCAGACTGGAAATCGCCTGCAAACGAGTTATAGGCGGCGACTACAAAGAACGCGTGTACCTAAGAGACGGCGATAAGATGCGCGACCTTGCCACGCTCTTTAACGAAATGACAAATATTACGCAAGAACGTCTCGAAAAAGCGCTTACATTAAAGACAGAAGAAGAAAAACAAACTTTTCGTGTAGAAAACAAACTTAACCCTTGACAAGTATGCGTACAATAAAGTATTTTACACCCGTTATTTGAGGAGAAAGCAATGAATATCAAGTCAATAATAAACGTCCCGCTACTTATTATCGCGGTGATTGTGGGGATTATCGGATACATCTTTTTATCCATAGCGCCCATTGACAGTGTGTTTTCTTGGACAATAGCGCCGATAGTTCTTGTAGTTTTCTATTTGGTACTGATACCGCTTGCGATTATCAAAAGACCAAAAAACGAAAAGAGCGGCGATTAAGAATTTTTCGGGGGGTTAGCTCAGTCGGTTCAGAGCACCTGCCTTACAAGCAGGGGGTCACAAGTTCGAGCCTTGTACTCCCCACCACCATAGAGTGGACCGGTAGTTCAGTTGGTTAGAACGCCTGCC
>Ga0131853_10003485_pt1 | contig 28209 bp, 21 predicted proteins | sample TergutLab28metaG_FD_92764 | JGI IMG/M metagenome (GOLD analysis project Ga0131853, IMG submission 92764) | Labiotermes labralis P1 segment gut microbial communities from Petit-Saut dam, French Guiana - Lab288 P1 (version 2) (version 2) | ecosystem: Host-associated > Arthropoda: Insects >...
CACACAGTAGTGTACCACTGATATATGTTGCCAACCACACAGTAGTGTACCACTGATATATGTTGGTAACCACACAGTAGTGTACCACTGATATATGTTGGTAACCACACAGTAGTGTACCAATGATATATGTTGCTAACCACACAGTAGTGTACCACTGATATATGTTGCTCACCATACAAGTGCAGTTCTATAAATATGAAAGTGCCACCAATCAGTCAAAACAACATTACACTGAACCATCATCCGCAGAACATGACCAGATGACAACAATTATAAACATTTCTAGTCACCACAATTGTGATGTGCATTAACCTTGGGTGGGATCACCGATAGAAGCTAGGAACCTGCAACCTAAACCTGGTAAAGACAGTCTCTCTGATAACACTTCCCAACCAGCAATGACAGTACAACTGTTGATTGTGCTGGCACCCAACCAGACCAAGAAATAGTGATGTGGAGCCCTGAATCCATGCGCGCAGGTGTAGTGCATAACAGAAGGGAGTCAGTTACAACTTATATAATTATTTGTGGGAACATTCTAACACTATTTTTGTAACATATGCTAGTTCACAGTAAATCATAAATCCTGCCCAAGAAGCCTGAACATGCCCTTAAACTGGTGCATAGTGACCACTCATCCACAAACACATAAGAATTGCTTAAAATGACAATGCGTGTCAGTGCAAGTAATTAAACAGCAATTTAAAAACTTTACACACTTCCAACTTGCAGAATAACAAATTACATCAACCATAAGTATGACACTTGCCATACTGGACACATTAACACATAAATGCAGATACAATGCTAGAACTGGACAGTTGGAAATCAATTTTTTCATGAAAAATTTCTCATTACTTCTGACACATTAAGACCGAAATAGGCCTTTTTAGGCCAATGATACTGACATCTATCATGACAGACTTTTTGTTCTCACAGCAGTGTTGCTGAAGACACCGTTGTCTTGGATATGACAATGCGTCACTGGGCAAACAAATGATGATGATGATGATAACAATGACTATGAATAGGAAGAGAAAGAAGATAAATAAAAAAAAAAATGTATTTTTTTTCTTTCTCATTAAACCATTAAACACACATACAGGTATTACTGAACATTATAAAAGTCTTGCATGGGCACATGCTGGAAGTCCAATCATACTACACCTCTATACATATACAGTGCAAACTAATAAGTTCATTCACCAAGCAACGTGCTTACAAGTCATGTGATGCAGAACCAGATTTTCTCCAACTGGACGAGGCCATGGCAGTGTCACTACTGGTAGGGGGAGGTCTGCCAGGGGAGGGGACGGAGGGGGAGGGGAACACCACAGCCATTGCAGCAGCAGGGCGAGCACCAAAGTTCCTGTGAGCACGTGACCGCATCGGCAGCGACACTGTCTGAAGCCTATTCAAGGATCAGGCAGGTTGACAAACACAACACCAAACTGATAGCTTTTCTTTCTTCAACACTTGCTAAGATTGCTAAGTACACAAAATTAATGCAACACAGCAACTGAAATAAATAACACTGTCAGCAGTTCATACATAACAACAGAAATGTTTTTAAAGTAACAATTTCCCTGTGGTTCTGTAACATATACTAACAAAGGTGTGACCTGCTGTGCCTCATGCACACTTTCGTAAGTGATCATTCATACCTCCCCCCTCTTGTTACACCCCTCATCACTCCTCTTAACCTGTACCGGCCATGCATCACACTACTGTGTAGTGTATGTGCACTGCCCAGTAGCCTAGCCCAGTTACTGAGCAGACACAATTACATCAAAGTTAACATTCAGCCACATGCACCTGGGCACTGGGGGGGATTTAAATTTCTTAATTCCAAACGATTCAAGGTTCATGAGGGCACAAAATGAAGAACTTCTGATAAGAAAATTCCTACAAATGTTGCAGCTGAGCATACACAACACAATCACAATGCAGCCTTATACATTCTGAAGTGTAAGGTAAAGGTAAAGTTCACCCTTGTATAGGCACTGAGGCTCTGTACAGGCCGTACAGCCCATAGGGGAAGTAGAGGTATAGCTCTACTCTTTCTTGACCATGGCACTAGAAGGGGGTGAGGGGTTAGTGTCACAGCCTGGCCACTCTTTACTCCCAGGAAGGACCCGGTACCCAGTGTACAGGAGACTGGGTGGGCTCCAGGACCAGTCTGGACAGGTGCAAGAAATCTCACCCACACCAGGATTTGATCCCCGGAGCGTCCAGCCCGCAGCCAGTTGCTATACCAACTACGCTACCCGGCTCACATTCTGGAGTGTGACACTGCTTTATTGGGTAAGCAGTTACTGATGTTTGAAGGGTTGTAATGCCCTCATGTTAAGGGTCAAAAGAGTCCACAGAGCCTAAACTGCTGACTGTGAAGAAGGTAACATGACCCTTTGCAACATCAGGAAGTGCACATTCAGTGACATTGTGTAATGTCCCAGTTGACTTGACCCTTAAACGACTCCGCTGCAATGACCTCGAATACAACATTCATAGCCTATGCATAATTCAGATAACCCAATATTCATAGCATATGCATGAACCAAATAATCTAAAATTCACACTATATGCGTGACCCAGATAAACAAATCTTCAAAGCATATGTTCAAGGCAGAAAATCCAATAATCAAAGCATATGCATGAACCAGATAATCTAATATTCACAGTGAATGCACGAATGCACGAACCAGATAATCTAATATTCATAGTGTACACATGAAAGAGATACAATAAAATTCATAATACGTTCATGAACCACATAATTCAATATTCACAGTGTAGGCATGAACCAGGCAACCTAATACTTTCTGATCTCCTCTTCTTAAAACTTTCACAGACATACCACACTTCACTTCAGGGTCTTCGCCTATGATCACTTCTATACCTTAATGTAACTGAATATAGATTTATTGATAGAAGTTTACTTTCAGTGTGCATTCAAACCATCAAACTCCTCTTACCTAAGAAATCATTTTGTATCAACATCAAATTACAAATAATTGTCAGATATCAGTTTCACAAGTGTCAATTGTCCGGTTTGAATGAAAGTAACTTTCATATGGAAGTAAGATTTATTTGGAATGTAGCAAAGGCTACATATATTTTGATTTAAAACCATGAAACTATATGATCATATCTTACAGAAAATTCAAGACAATTACCATATTTACTTGAACGCTAAATGAGGTACTTCCATAAATTTTGTGCTTAAATATGTAAGGTCATCTTAAATATGTAAGGTCATCTTAAATTCGAGTATGAAGTGCCGAACCGGACGGCGCCAAACCGTATTGCTCTGAATCAGACATGTGGAGCCTAACCAAGGCTTGCAGCGCCAAATCATGTGAAATCTGTGCTCCTCTGAGATATTACGCAGAGTAGATTGGCAATTCTACAACAACGTTTCGGAACAACCTATCGGTCCTGTATTGAAGGGTCAAGAAATCCGAAAGAGGGAATACAGTACAACAGAAGTTAAATGACACAATCTTCTTTTTATAGGACTTTGTCCATCGCCTAATTTCTTGAAGACATAGGATGTTTTGGAAGCCAGCTCCGTTTCCATTTTCAGGCAAAGAAACACCTAACCTAGTGGATCCCTTAGAATTGAGATTCTCAGTAAATGGGCACCACAGAAACAGTAACTTGTTAAGATATGTACCTGAAAACAGATTTAGTCCAAAGGTAGTAAAAGGAAAATGGCTAGTGAAAAATTAACTACAAGACTCAAAAATAAAAACAGGACCAATCCACAAATTAAAAGCCGTAAAAAGAGCCATGTACTCAGACTGATCAGACCACAGACATGATACGAAAATCCAGAGCACACGTATTTAATTTCTTAACACCATCTGCGGAGAAAACTGTGAATCTTCATGGGTTCTAGTTAGTTTAAAAACCATGCAATATAAATGTATTATTTAGTCAATGTGGATCACAAGGGCATGGCAGCGCATATCACCTGAAGTGACTGAAGGGTTTTATGAAGTGCTGTATATCCAGTGCCATGGATGAGACTGACGATTCTACGTTGTGGGATGGCAGTGAAGAGGAAGGGAATGTTAGGAATGAGCGTAAGGAAGATGAAGACACTGACTGTGAAGATGAAGACAGTGACACTGATTGGTAAAGGCAGATAAAATCCAACATGCTTTGTGTATTAAGTTATTAAATTAATAGTAAAATACTTTTCTTAGCTGACATTTGATTTCTTGGGGATCAGCTTACATTTGGATAAACACAATTTCCCTTTTCAGACATGTTTTATTGGTGGGTCACCTCAGATTAGAGCCATCTTGCATTCTGGTAAATATGGTAATATAAATGTACACACAGAAAATGTATTTTGCAAGAAAGGTTTCTCTCTGCAAGTTCTGGTTTGTGTATTCTCTGGGCACAGTGGGTAGCATTATCTGAATCCACCACTTACCAAAAAATGATCCCTTCACTTCAAAATGCATACAGGAGGACAATTAAACAGCTAAAAACTGTGTGCAAACCAAAATAATCTGGTCACTTACATACATCTATTCTACAATTACAACATGCTGTGTAGTTTCAGTTTGTTACAAAGCACTCTAGGCTCCAGTTCATATGGCACAATACAAAACTCAGCTGCAAGGTGTACAACTTACGATTCTCTGGGCTTTGGCCTGTACATCTCCAGCTCATCTTCCAAATCACTAACTCGTGCCTTCAGTTCATTTCGCTCATGAAGAATCTCCTTTAGTTCTGCAGTGGTAAACCTGGGACGGTTAGGATCATCCAGATCATACACTGCTTTGTTTGTCAGATCGGGAACTTCTAACTGCACAGAGAATACACGTTACATAATTGTTCCACTTTGAACACACTTAAATACATGCCATGTGCAAGGAAGCTTTACTTAATATCAAAAGTATCAAGAAGTAAATTAATTTCAGATGAGATTTGTAGTTCTCACAAGCTGAAGACATGGCATAACATCCCAGAAGTCTTGATTCTTCAAATTAACTTCATATTTAGAGAGGATTTATTCCAACTTATTGCAATTTATACCATATGCAAGTCACTCCAAAATGTTTCAGAGTACATACGCATCCATCTTCAGGGGCTACTACACACAAAGGTCATGTGTAGTTAAAAACATATAACACTGTCAAAGATTAAAGTAAAATGGACATTTCAAGTTAACTACAATGTGTTCATATGAAATATATGATGATGTATCATATAACAGGAGAAAATTAGCAAATTTATTTGCTTCCACCCATCTTCTTTTCAATATTAGTATACAGTATGAAATAACATAATTAAGGTAAGTGTTTAGATTACATTAAGATTCTGTATTATAAAACCAGTTCAGCATAAAAGTAAAAATTACCCTGCACATAGCCAAAATGCAAATGCATGTTCATAGTTTCAGTACAGAGGGTTCCCCCAGTTCATATGCAACTTTGTTTTATATTATTATATTATATTATATTACAAAATTTTGGCATAATTCCAACACTTACTTTAACTATATTATTTCAGACTTCCTATGAATATTGAAAAAAAGATGTCTGAATGCAAAAAAATTTCACTGTGTCCTGTTATCTTATACATCATCATCTATTATGAAGACACTGTCATTAACTTCGAACACCCATTTCACCTTAATCTTTGACAGTGTTATATATTCTGAACTAAACATGACCTATGTGTGCACTCCCTGAATATGGCTTTGTATGTTAGCTGAAACATGTTGGAGTGTATATGGTATAAACTGTGTAATAAGGCAGAATAAATCTTAGCTGTAAATCACTCATTGTATGGACGATGTATAATATTAAGTTTACTCCCTACTCATCCATTTTGCAGATACATTCATAACATTTCTCCTATAGTTAACAGGATCCTTTATGACTAATTCTGCTCGTACGTGATACTAGGACTGACAGCCCACGATTTACTGTCCATTTCCACATTCAGTTCACATGTCCAAGTTAGGACTCAGTAAGCACTGTTAATAAAGTGTCTGACGTATAACAAATGAAGACATATCATACACATGTGCTTGGAAAATGTATCTTACAACATGCTTAACACTATAATTTCTTAAACAAACAATTATTTTCAATCTACATAAATAAGAAATAAACATTTCTTCTTATAACACACCTGATCACATTCTCCCACATCACAACTACTTTCAATCTACAAGTTTTATTACAAAAATCTTTTATAATAAACTTCAATGAAATATATTCAGCAGAATTAGAGTTTACAGGTAAAATGGTGCACAACACAACTAAAAACAGCCTGATGGTAAAATATGTCCATAATTATTGACCATTATGGCATTGTACACAGAATACCAATTTTCCCACAGGAGGAAGTGTACCAGTGTGAAGAATGCAGCTGCCTGAGGTATGACACGACTCAGTTCATTAGATACATACCCACTTTTCAGCATAACCTGCAGCCTCCACCTTCAGCATAGAAGAGTAGTCTTCTACAAAGAGGATGGAAGGTGCTGTTCCTCTACAATATTGTTACCTACCTACCAAAATACAAGGTGCCATGTTCCAGAAGACATTAACCTTCATGGTCACCACCATCAGAACTCAGACCCCAACACTGAACACAAAATAAATGATGCAACGTTTACATACGTGAGACTTTGCGAGATCCTCGTTCTCCTTCTGTGCCAGTCCAAGTCTCTGTCTGAGGCCTAACAGCTCCCTGTGCTGATCCTGTAACTGTGCTAAAAAATCAGCTCGCTCATCAATCAGACCACGAACTTGAGCCTGACTGCCGCGATGTTTCCTTCGGAGCTCCTTACCAATCACCGTCAGCCTCTCCACTTGTGTTGAAAGCTAGAAGAACAGACCCCGGTAAAACATACTGAAATTTATTTCTATTAAAACCTTTCATCTAAACATGACACCAATTACTAATGACAGAATTTCAGTTAGAACAAAACTGCAGCACAAAATGCACCTCCCAATCACTTCATCTTCCTTGATTTGACACCCTATTCATACCCAGTGAAGACACCGAATTATGAAGCTACGTACTCAACGTGCATCTTTTTCCAGCCTCAAACTAAACATTCTTCGCAATCCCCAGAACACACCGTAATGGTACAAGGAACTCTACTATTGTCACATTACAGGCTGTGGGTTCCTATAAAACATCATTACATTTCTATCAGACTACACAATGTCACATCTCAAAACAGTATTCTTTGCAGTCACCACACTCAGCTTATATCTCAACATTTCTTTACTATATTTCAGTCTGCTTAATTTTTTTCCTTACATTTTATAGAATTTCTTCCATGCTTAACGTGGGCTCAGACTATGATGAGACATAAACACTTTGCTTACATTTTCTACTTCTGTAGACTTTGCATTCAACTCTCTATCTCTTGTACGAATCTGATCTCGCTGCTGGTCAATCAGGTTCCTTAATCTCTGCAACACTGCAACGTCCACCTCTGGGCTGGTTGCCTGAGCTATAAGAACAGCAAACATATTATACAAACTCACAATGATGGATAAAATACAACATATCTTCCACATAACAAGTTTTGTGCTTATATATGATGTCATGCAGTACACATTTTATTAAAATGTGATTTTTAGGTTTCTACTGTTTAATATTTATTTTACTTGTGTGACCATATGACACCATTATACAAAATTGTCTGCCTGCAGTACACTAACATAACATGTCCAGGAGTCCAGCCAAACTTTGGTTATCCCCATGAAAGTTTGGTTATTCACTCTCATAGCTACAAAACAGTAATTTGATCCTGTAACGTTTGGCCTCTATATTGATAAGTTTCCAGAGATATAATCAGTTCCTACAGATGAGTCAGATGTAGGTTTTGAGGTTTCTGGAGTAGTGTAGCTCATAATTCCTTTCTTCTGGGATATTATATTGCCTGCATCAGTAATTGCATCCAAACATTTTGAGCCAACATAGTGTCCTTACCTTCAGGGGTCACAATGTCCAAGAACAATGCTAGAAACAGGTGGATGCATAGGGACAACAGAACTGGTGACTGAAAGTCTGGAAGGGTTAACATACCAATCAGGTAGCAGACGAAGAGGCAGGATGTACAGTAGTATCACTAAAATGGAGTGAGATGGAAATATATAAAGTGCTATTCACCACACAGTCCACAGTGTCACTGGAAACACTGTCAATGACCCTCTACAGACACACCAACTGTGCAATACTGCGTAAGTGGGGCTCCACAGCTCATTGAGTCAGCCAAGTTCAGCGCACTTAGCTGCCCAACAGGAAGTAACTAAAAACATTTGCCAGAAAAATAAGGACTCTGTGCTATTACAATGCCATCCTGCACGTGCTCAAAAAAAACAAGAAGTCTGTACAGCATACATCATGCAAATGCAAAATATAATCCAAAATTCAAGGAAGTTCACATTAAGTACTCAGATCCCATACTTATAAATGCAAATGTTTCTGTATAAACAATCACCTGCTTCATCTGGCAAGTGATCCTGTCTTTCTGCAAGTGAAGAAGACAGCTTACGGTTTTCCTCTTGGAGACGTGTCACCATTGCAACCAAGTCATGAGATTCTTGTCGCCAATGTTCTTCTATTTGTTCTAGTTCCTTGAAGAAAAAAGTCCTTTCATATATTCCTAATTTCAACAATACTGACAGCATGTTACGTTAGAACCACAGTCAAGATAACCATTTATATGTATTACAAAGTTACGAGTATCTGTCTTAAAAGGTCATTAAATGACCTTTCTCGACATTACCTCGGAAGTACGCCGTTACATAAATGAGGAAATTATAAGCACTCAAAAATTACTTACCTTTTCGAAACGCTGACGGTCTTCAGCTTTCTCCACTTTATCACTTTCCAGTTGAGCAATTCTTGCCTTCAGTTCCTGAACAGTTGTATTTTCTCGTTCATTTTTGGTTGCTAAACCTTCTAAATGCTCAAGTGCATTAATGACTTTTGGCATTAAACTGGTCACGGCTTCCGTGCCGTATGCATCAATTATCTTTTCGAATTCTTTACCAATCTCCGAAGCAATGTCATATACATCAACAACAGACACCTCCTGTTCGTATTCTTCCATGTCTCGTGAAATTTCCAGCTGGAACGGCATGTAGCTCTATATTTTTTTTGCCTCTTAAACTCCGAACTTTATACACTCATCCACCACCTACATTACTATGCCACTACCACAATACCAATACTTTAAAATGTTCTACTTACAAACTACGGTCTGAACCAAACGCAATAACTCAAAACTTATGCTACAGACAAATTTATATCAATGGTGCTTCTTTTGTACAATCTCCGTAATTGCATTTTAACCTCTATATCTTCCATCAAAAAATTGCACATCATTGAGAGACTTAAAGTTTAGTACCATAAGTTTGGTACTGGGTGATAATGTCGTTACGTATTGAGTTGTATTATCATTGGCATTTGTTACAGTGCTACCAATAAACAAGCTTCAAAACTGTTCAGGTATTAAAATTCGTGTATTTCATAGCGCATTCTTCAGTGTGTCCATAACTTGAAATAAATAGCTTAAATTTCTGTACCAAATTTTGACCTCCCACTTAGACTGTTCTTGTTACAAGTGTCATGTTAAATGTTGCAATATTGGTGCTCCTAATATAACCAGAGAGGATGTGAATGTATGAGAAGAAACACATTCGTTACTTAATATTACGTTGTCTGTAAAATTTTGTATGCATAAGAAATTATGGTATGTGTTTATTCCGCGCAAAACACAGCTAAAAAAATGGCAGCTTGAAATCAAGGGGTTTTTTTTTGTAATGAAACGCCTTAACTGATGAATATTCTCATACTTCGCCTGACACCATCTTTCTTCCGCTTGCAGCTTCTGCTCTGCAGACTGTCTGCTGCATTTGTAAGCTGTGGAATTATGTATTATATGTAGAATTTGATCTGTTACAGACCAAATGTTCAGGAGGGCGTATGTATTAATCAATGTTGTATGTCGTTACTTTATTTTCAGAGCCGCGCGAATAGGTACTACACCAGACGGCCTTCCCTTTTAGTGTACAGGAAGGGGTCGTCGGAATGATGCTAGGGAAAGTTTACACTTTGGTGCCCCTTCATGGGCAACACCAGGTAAGAGGAATGGCAACCTTAAAAGCTATCTCTATTCGCTTGAAGTCTGTGAAGAATATTCAGAAGATTACCCAATCCATGAAGATGGTGTCTGCAGCTAAGTACTCCAGGGCAGAAAGAGAATTGAAGCAGGCTCGTCCGTATGGTGCAGGTGCTAAGGCGTTCTATGAGAAAGCTGAAGTTGCGCCTATAGGTGACGTCCCCCAGAAGTTAATTGTTGCTGTTACCTCAGATAGAGGTCTTTGTGGAGCAGTCCATACCCAGGTGTCACGTACAGTGAAGCAAGAGCTTGCCCAAGATTCTGTCAACACTAAGATCGTCTGTGTTGGCGATAAGTCCCGAGCCATATTGCAGCGTATATACAGCAAGAATATAATTTTTGTTGCCACTGAAGTTGGTCGGAAGCCTCCAACTTTTCTTGATGCCTCCAAACTTGCAAATTCTATTTTGACGAGTGGGTATGATTTCACCTCTGGAAAAATTGTTTACAACAGGTTCAAGTCTGTGGTTTCTTATGCAACTAGTGATTTACCACTCTTCAGCCTGAAAGCAATTGAAGCTGCTCCAAAGTTGAATGTTTATGACTCACTGGATGCAGATGTTCTTCAGAGTTACATGGAATATTCTCTTGCATCACTCCTTTTCTATGCATTTAGAGAAGGTGCATGTAGTGAGCAGTCATCACGCATGACAGCCATGGATAGTGCAAGTAAAAATGCTGGTGAGATGATTGATAAACTCACCCTAACTTTCAATCGTACCCGACAAGCTGTAATTACCCGTGAATTGATTGAAATCATCTCAGGTGCTTCAGCTTTGGAATAATGTTCATCTGTCATGTAATCAGTTAACATGCTTGATTAAAGGCAGTAGACATAGTAGATTGTTAATTGTTGGTCAGCAACACTGGTATAGTTTCTGTTTGATTAATAGTCCCTGGTACCATTCACATTCTCAGTCTTGCTGTTGGGAATGTGGATGGAGATTGAGCTTTGTTTTTGGACTTTGAAAAGAACTATTTGAAGAACTCTGAAGTCACTGGATATCAAGTTATTTTTATAGCCTGTAACATTTATGCTGATTTATTTCAGACAGTATTTCTGTTTCATGCAGTACGTGTATTATGTTCATTATTTGATGACACCAAGCTGTTTTCTGTATTTTTCAGCCATTTGTATCTAAAATGGATACATTCATACAGCCCCACACAACATCAAGTATTGTCCAATGTGTCCATTTTAGTTGCATTGTTATTTATACGTATTAGGACTGTGCCATTCAAACTTTAATTCTGATAGTGGTTTTTGTTCACAATATGTGGAATTGTTCATCAATAAATCTGTATAATTATTTGTAATTCTGATCGTCAGACTGTCTGATATGGATTTCTTGGCAGTTGTTACTTGCTCAGAAACAATAAATCTATCAAAATCCTTTTTTATTTGTGTATATTATTTCCCATCTTATTTGAAATGTTTGTTTTTGAAGACATTAGAAGGAGACAGAGTGAAGGCCATGAAGTTTTGTATCCTGTAAACTGAAACTTGATTATCAAGTAGTTTTACAGTATTTGAAGAAACTTACAGTTAGTTGTGCTTATAATTATTTGTCTAAAGAAATTTGATAAAAGGTTTCTTCAAACTTTTTAAGTATTTTTATTTTAATTGCCACTGTTTATAAAAATTTTGTTTCAAACTTCAAGTTCCCATAATTTCCAAGAGTGATGGTATGTTTCATTGCATACTGCAAAATAAAGTGTGTGAACATTTACAGGTCTGTGACCTGAAACATGTTGGGAGCCACTGGTTCAACATCTTAGTGACTTGGATAATTTGTAACTAACCATTATTCATATTCTGTGCTTCCATGCTATTCTGTTATTTGTATTTACTATAACATGGCTGTCAAGTGTGTTCCTTTTTTTGCTCTAGTCACCTGCCACGATTAATGTACAATATTTCAGACATCATCAGGTATTTTTTTGAATCTTATGCGTTTTGGACCGTGCATCATCATGATATTTAAATAAAGGTTGACCAACTAGATGACACTTGCTTTATTATCTACTGCTCAACATGTTTCAGACGTTAATACGTCCATCTTCAGGAGCTTGCGATTATTTGTTGTGTTGTGTAGGCTGACTTGAGGCGTGCTGGTGTTATGTAGCGGGATTGTCTGTTGGTGATGTGGTATCCGAGTGTAGGCTGAACCACTACTCTAGTGGTTCAGCCTACACTCGGATACCACATTAACGTATTAACGTCTGAAACATGTTGAGCAGTAGATAATAAAACAAGTGTCATCTAGTTGGTCAACTTTTATTCAAATATCATCAGGTATTGTCTACTATCGTGTATTTGGTGACGTTCAGTATCCCAGACTATAGCGTTAATGGTGCAGATAATGTGATGGATCCAATCCTTGTCTGAAGTAGCCATTATGTGACATGTAACTTCTGACTGCAGAACAGTTGAGGCTGGAAACTTATCCTAAAATAAGGAGCAGTAGGAAGTCCCTAGTTGCAGTTACCTTGAAAATACTTGCATCAAATTTACATTTCTGGTACCCTTCAAAAAGATTGTGAAATATGTCAGACCTGCATTGGAACCTTCAAAAACCACCTGAACCTCCACTGCATCCTTGAAGTGTTAGCCCTTTAGCCTGTCCACCTGTGAGAAAAGGTAAATTGAAGTTTCAAGCCGTCTGCTGTTTACACCTTGTTGCCTGGTAAGCAACATTTTGAAGGGTGATGTTGCTGTCAGGGTCAAGCAGTCTAAGAAGTATGAAGGCACCATGATCCTTCAGAATGTCAGTAACAACTTATCAGTCGGGCAGTCAGAATAGCGTAGTCAGTATAGCAGCTTGCTACAGGCTGGAAACTTCAGGGTTTCAACTCTAGTGAGGGTGAGATTTTCCATACCTGTTCAGACTGGCTGCAAGGCCCACCCAGCCTCCTTTACAATGGGTACTGGGTCTCTTTCCCAGGGGCAAAGCATTCAGGGGAAATAAATACAAGTTGAACTTGCAGCAGGAAGCTCGACATTTTCAATCATTTGAAATGTTAAAACAATTTTTGCTCTTATTTCAGTGAAGTTCAGGTCTGAATGTGCTAAAATTGAAGGTGGAAATGGGGAGTCAGAGAAAAAGGAAAGTATAAAATATTTTTCACCAGAAGTTCAGGAAAAATAAGGGAATTTTAATTTGCAACATTGCTCCACAACAACTGTTTGTAATACATGGTATCAACTGTGCAGCCTTTTGGCTTAAATAACAATAAAAATGAATCATCAACCTTTATTTCAGTTGAAAGAAAATTGTGTACTGGAATTGATTGTCTCAGAAATGAAATAATGCCTGAACATTTTGGTCTGGTTATAGTTAACATATGTACTCATAAAAATTATTGATAGAAATAGAATAATGAAAGGTGTTTTTGTAGATGTTGAAGCATAGTGTACAGCTTATTACACATCTTTCATCTTCAGGCCATCAACAGTTAAAAAGGATGATACTTGTAGATGAGATACCTGCACAAAGAACTCACATATGTGTACAAAAAACATGGCATCTTGGTAAAACCATAGACAAGGTGTATTAGAACAACAACAACAACAACAACAATGTTGACTAGCATAATTTTACAGCATTCAGCCAGGCCAGGCCAAACAGCATTAAAAAATAACTGAATATTTAGTCCTTTTATTCAGCAATGAATTCTTCATGGTTAACAGTGAGTCATAGTACTTTGATATACTCTAACTCAACTTGTATAACTTAATGTGTTGCATATATAAGAGTTGAGTGATTTATTTAATGTACTTGTCTTTATGGTTCCTATTTTATGGATTATTCCACATCTTTTATTCCAAGTGTCTGATCAGTGGAATGCATGTAGCCATGTACTACACTTACCTGAATATAAGATGACCCTGCTTTGTAATCTTGAATTTTCAAGACATTACCTGTACAGAACTTGTTCACTTTTTTAAAACAGTGCAAAGTGACCCCCAAATTTTTTACATGATTAATTAAGAAAAAAATTGTCATCTTATATTTGGATAAATATGGTAGATGTATACAGGATCTGACTTTTTATCGGTCACAATAGTGTGCCTTCTTTGAGTAATATGTAATAACATTCAAGTTTAAATTTCTCTTTTGACAGATTACATTGTAAGCATTGTCTTTAACTGTTAGATTCAAAAGGGTTATATCCAGTAGCACAAGAAAATAGGTGAACAGGACATGTGACATGCCTTTTTTATTGTAAAGCCCCCAAACAAACTAACAAGCAAAGAGGTAAAGATGTCCCTGTCCACACCATAAAGGCATAATAGGGTGAGTAAAGGTATGGCTCCATTCTTTCTTAAAATCAGCATTGGATAAGGGCAAGTGGTCAGCTACACACCCTGGCCACTTTATCTCTGTGGAAAGAACCCTGCTACCCCCTAACTAAGAAGCTGCATCATCTCCAGAGTTGCTCTAGAGGTTTTGGAGGAGAGACATATCTCTTGCCTCTGGTGGGATTCATACTGTGAACCAACCAGCCCCGTAGCCTAGCCACAATACCGACTACTCTTGCCTGCCTCCTTTGAGTATTCAAAATGGTTCACCACACTGTGTTCCATACAAATTTGCTACTTCCAGGACTGCCAAGGAGGGTGCAGTAAGTACCTTTGATCTGCTGCCAATAACCTTTATCATTTCATGCCTATAGAATAACTACAAAATGTGCTGCATCTGCACTGTCCTTGAATGAAGCTTTGTGACATGATTCAGTTTCTGATAACTTAACAGACTGTTCAAATATAACAAACCTGTAGGATTGACATGCCATTGGAGGTTTTCTAAACATGACATCTGTATTAAAGTGAGTGCAAGATACTGTATTTTGCCATACTGTGGTATACATATAGTAGCTAAGAATGGTTTTCAGTTTTGCTTTGAGGGATCGAATTTTGCCTCACTTATATCACTTAAGCACTGCTTAGAGTAGCATAATTGACACCTTTTACATGCACTTTATAATTATGTACACAGGAAATGTCCATCTTTCTAGTTTGTTTTATTGGTCACTTTAACCTTTCACTGGTTATCTCATCCCTATTCAGTTTTTTGTGAGTTATTTAACAACACTGTGAGTTGTTGGGAGAACTGAAGTACTTGGAGAGAAACCTGTTCAGTGCCACATGGACATACCTGGGATTGAACCTGATCCCCCATGGTGAGAGGCCAACAACTAACTCCCTGAGCCATGGTGTGACCTCTGACCTGTTCAGCATACAGTTACGTGCAGGTGAAGTCCTGCAGTTAGTAACATAGATTAAATTTCAAATACTATTGGGGTATCACAGGATTGGTTCCAACCTGACTCTTTGCAAGTTCTTCTCAATTACATGTCAAGTGTTACTAAATATTCAGGTATTCTAGAATGTGACTCTGTGTCATTGGGCCAGTAGTTCCTGAGAAGGGTCGTTCAGTCTTCCTGGACTGCTTGATCATGATGGTGACAGCACTGCAATCTTGTCAGACATCAGGAATTGCTCACCTAACGACACAGCATCACATCCCAAATGACTTGGAAACTTAGCAGTGCTGCTGTGAGAAACTCAAATCTCACAACTGCCTTACTAGTCTTGAAAGCAATCCCACAGTTTCTGTCATAAAAGAGGAAAAGACATTTGCTTCCTCCTGACAATTCAGGGTGTCGTGAAAATTTGTAACATCCTGTCCCTTGAGCTGTGTTGTGGCCTGCTCAAGATATGTGTACAGAGTCACAGTAGTCAATCCTGTGATACACAAGTTTCTTCTTTTATATTTACAAACTACAGCCACATGTGCAACATCAAACAAGGGGTCACTCAATCCAGCATATGGAGATATGTACGCAGTAAGCCCTTGGCACTCTTTGAATAATGTCTAGAAGCAATGAATCAAACACAGGATTAAGATATAAAGTTATAACAGATTAGTGGTAGAAGATTATTGTCTTCTGGAATGTGATGACATGAAGTTTGGAAGGTAACAGCGTATGTTACAGGGGTATATGTTATCTCATTTTTCAGGGTAGAAGAGTATGGTAAATGGGAGAAAAATGGCATAATTGTAGGTAAATGAATAATCTGGAGTACAAACCGATAGGAGGCTGATGGAAGTTGGGGGAACAGAGTGCAGAATGGTGGCCCATCAAACTTCATGATGTCACAAACCAATTAATGGCAATCTTCACAAATCAGTGCCATGAGGACATAAAATCATACACAGTCACATGCTGAATTCTTGGCAACTGTTACTTTACCAGAAGCACACCTTGATTTAGTGATCTGAACTCCATGGATGTTCGAGTAATAGCACATTTCGTCCGTGTCTCGCACATACTGGGTGATTCTTAGTAATTCCAATAATACCTACACTAATTATATGAAATCTCACTTAAATAAAAACATAATGATGCCAATTTTAACAGACCATTTATGAAAATACATTTAATTACTGATGTTTAACATAATATTGTTTCACTTTCTTTCAAAATGAAACATATTGCCAAATAAACTATGCAACATTAACAGTAGTTATAGGCCTGAAAGTAAAATTATTTTGTGAGTAATTTGAATGCATGAGTGGCATGTATAGGGGGATCAACAGAGTTTCCAAAAATCCATGAGCCATCTCCTAATTCTAGGTGCCAGAAGAGTGACATGAAGTAACACCCATACTGAGGTCCCACAATTCTGGACTGACCCATGAACCTGTTACCTGGTGTTGTCTGCTTGGCATATATAAATTGATACACATTTCTGAGTGTAACAGGTAACAGTGGCAGTGATTCTGCTCACAATATTATGTACCACTGTACAAAATTTAGTCATCAGGGTAACCACATGCCTAGATTTTCACGCTTCTGTCATATAGGTAAACATTTTTGTTTTTACAGTTCCTGAACAATATTATCATTGATTATGATTTCTGTAACGAACTTGAAGATAGCATCACAATGCTTTCCAACATTCAAGCTTCACCTTCCTCTGGTTATGCCTGGTAGGACTGATGTTTCAGTGCGAGAGGGGTTGACATTTGTTGTGTCATACATCATCCATGAATTGGATATCAGTGAGTCTTGTATGGTTAGAACATGTGACATAATGCCTATTATGTAACCAGTCTCACTACAGTCAGCCCATATGTTTATTTAAATGGAAATATCTGAAGCAACAGTGATGAAGCATTAACAGTCGTGCCTGTCTGTGCCATGAAAGCATGTGGGGGGAGTAGAGGTATATTCTTAACCTTGGTACTAGATGGAGATGTGTGGTCAACTTTATGCCTGTGCATCTTTAATCCCCAGAAGGAACATGGGTGCCCACTGAATAGGTGGCTGGATGGGTTCCAGAGGTCAAGACATTTCAGAGAAGAGAAAAATCCTATGCCTATGCTGGGATTCAAACCCCAGATTGATCATTCTCTACGACACTGTGGCAATCTACATGATCACCCTTTTTAACTTGGTTGTCCCGATGTGCTCAGTCTGGTAGGTGATCCTCTTTCGGGAAACGGGTGTGGTTCACCGAATCACATATAGTTTTAATTATTTCTTTTTCACTTGTTGTTTTATTTACTCAATTTATTCTTGATAAAATGAAAAAAAAAAGGAATGCTGTATCAAGTTAAACAAGTAAATCATTTTTTATTAAAATAACACAGTCAGTTGTACTCCCTCACTCACATCGCACTCGTACATGACTGACTTCCTTACTGGACTGCTAGTGTCCGTTGTCCACTGCTACCATTTTCCCATTTAAATCTCTTCCCATACAAACCATCCTACCTATTGTCAATGGTTCCCGAACATACTTTGACAGACCGTTCATAACTGGCGGCAGCAAACATAAACAACTATACTAACAAACATAAACAACTATACTAAAAATGATCGGCTGCAACAAGTATGTTATCCCAGACGAGAGTTATGAAGTCTGTATTATGATCTAAATCTGTGCCTGTGCTTAATTAGGCAGCACACAATAAATATGTATGAGGGAGTGAGGTTTGATTCCATGCCGTTAATGTAATGCCCAACCACTACACTCCGAGCATAAATTCCCCCATTTTTCATTGTATACATGACTGGGTTGGCCACAGAAAACATTTTAGAAGTGCTGATGCAGAGATAAATCTGTCTCTGCTGAGACTCAAATTGAGGTTCCCCTGTTGTCAAGACCATAGTGTATGTGCTACATTGTTTGCTCTACCACTGATAGTCCAAAACAAATATCAACTTTCATCAAAGTATGTTAGTCTGCTCCAAAGATGAAAAATGCAGGCTTATGGCATTTACTGTCCCCCCCCCCCCCTCCCCGTACAAAGAATGTATGCAAAGATTTTGTTACCTTTCCACTTTTGAAACTGAAGCTCAATGACATCTTGGAAATAATTTATTAACTTACACTAAAAAAGTATCAAATGTCATTAACTGCTCTGATTACCGGTTGTTGACTGTGTAGCATACATTTGGTTAATTACAGTTACATTTTTGGAAGTGTGTCTTCAGTACTTATACTTATGAGAATTATTTATATTATAATTGCCAGGCACATGGAAGGAATTGGCTCATTCTTTGAATAAAAGAATGAAACTATATACATTTGCCACTCATTCACTCAGTAACACATTATTATTTTACAACACTGTGCAAAATCAACTAGTGCAAATTTCATGTTCATATGATTATGGCAAATTAAATTTTGGTGATATTCAGTCTCCTTTTTACGGATTATAATTCATGTCTTTTGACTATACTGAATATTATTTTATGATTTCAAAATCCATTTTAAATACAACCATAATAATTAACCAACCAGTATTATTCTTATAATAACATGTATATAGGTTCAATGAAATATCACAGATCTTAAATACCAAAGAACATATGTATACAACAAACATCACAATAATATTAAACATGATTGTTTGGATCTTTACAGAAATACTGGATTGCTTTGCCCACATCGTGAATGAACTGTAGAAAAGCTGCTGATGTAATGTTAAAAGGCTCTTTACACAGGTAGTAATTATTATCAATATTATGACAGAAACATTCACCAGGATAATAGGCCCTATTCATATGTAAAAGAGCAAATACTTGAGAACTTTAGTGTTTGTCATAATATTTCTGGCATTTCAGTAAATATTAGTGGCTACTGTATCTGGATTGATAGATTGAGAATAAAACAGTAAGAGAAATAACGGTTGTAAAAGAGAAGGCAGATGGTACTGGTTTAGGAAACAACTTGGGAAATGGCCGCACAACATAACACTTTTGTACCATTCGCTCTGTTATTGTCCTTACATGTTTTCTCAATATCTTCAAGTCTGCTCTGCTCTGCTCAACAGATTTAGTCACTCATGCTTGACTGTTATGCTTAGTTCATTAACTTTTTCTTTGCTCTTAGCTCACACCTCCCAGAGAACACTTTCAATATCAGCAGTTACTGTTAAAAAATTAAATGTCTGTCTTCAGACTCTACATCACTGAGAACACAATCTGTCTCCATTATAAGGACCAGTGGTATATGCCTCATGTTTGCTCAGTTTTAAACAAATTTCAGGTTCAATGATTTTAATGAAAAAATTCTCAAAATAAATTTTCACTAAGATCTGTCCAGTGCTAGCTGCGTGCTTCATGCAGACAGACAGACAGACAGACAGACATGATGAAACAAAGATCCATTCTTTTGCATTTTTTGAATGTGCCCAAGAATGATTATACTGATATCATGATGTAGAGAAAATCATGGATGAAATACTATCAAAAATATATTGCAATGTACCTTCTTGAAAACAGATATAAAGGTACCCAACGAACAACCCGCATGAAGGAGCAGACATGGCAACAATAAGGGATAACTAATGGAAGGATAGGAATGAGTAAAATTTTGACAGCAGAAGTGGACAGCAGTCACTGTAATGCCAGAGATACACTACCAATAAATAATGACTATACAGACAGTATTTTACGTCAAGTTATGTGTTGCTTCAGCAAGGGTGGATGGAGTGTGCCAACCTATTATTAATCCTACTACCAGCATTAAAAGACTGTTTTATATGTACCTACCAAGATATAGTGATCTTTTATGATGTACAGTATGGTGGTTATTAAGCAACTATAAAAAATGAGATTTACAATGAATTATTGGCAATTGTGAACAGAATGAAGAAAGTTGCTATTGCTAGAATGTGAAAAAAATAAAGCCTCTACACTGGATTGTATAAAGGGATGGAAGAAATTTGCAACAAGATGCAATGTTTCACAATTTATTTCTGTAAGATGATCTACATGTTTCAGGCAGTTTTTCCATCCATCATCAGGAGCTCAAAACTGCACATACATCGTCAGGTATTTGTCAGACCAATACTGCTACCTGCTGATAGACTGGCAGGTAGCAGTACTGGTCTGACAAATACCTGACACTGTATGTGCAGTTTTGAGCTCCTGATGATGGGCGGAAAAACCGTCTGAAACATGTAGAGCACCTTACAGAAATAAATAAATTGTGAAATGTTGCATCTTGTTGGTTGTACTATGCATTTATATTAACGATGCACGGACCTATGAATGTTAAATGGATGGCAGAAACTTAGGTTTTCAAGCACTCTTGCCATTCACTGAACCAGTGTACATCCACTTTCTCGTTTTCGCACTTTTTGCCATAGCAAAAGCCAAAATACAACATGAGCTTAATCATAAGATGACATACTTTTGAAACATGTTACCATCTGAGCTGCAGATTACTGGTATAATACAATCAATGTGTAAAATCTTTATTAGCTGATTGTACTGGTAGCAGTAACATTGACAAATAGGAGATAGTAATATCGACAATAAACATTGTACATATAGAGGGTCATATAGGAAATCATTATGAGGTATGAGCAGTAAGTTCTGTGCAATACAAATGTAAAGGTTAAGATAACATATTATGGTGGTTTCTCCAAGCCAAACAAACAACCCATATATTTGTCTTGTTAACATGTTATACACAATAATCTATGTATAGATTCTGTGTACACAGACAGGCATATGGAATGATCTGTTGACATTCTTTAATAACTTAACACTTTATGGTTTGCCAGCTCATTAGCTGAACAAGACACCTGATTCCAGTCGGTATCAGACCTAGTGTGACTAACGGACGTACTAACCAACGTTTGTTAAAGGGGACCTGTAGTGAAAACTGTGGAATGAGTGGAATTTGACAAATTTTAGTGAAACTGTGAGAAGATTTCTATGATAAAAGATGAAATATAACTTCATGTGAATTATTTCTAATCTAATTTCTAATCGACCAAATATATTTAAAGGAAAATCAAATTTTATTATTTCGTGTTACTAGACATAACACAAGTATTCCAATACCCCTCACACACTTACTTGTTTTGTTATCGTCTGTTCTTTCATGGTTAAGTGCTTTTCCTCTCCTCCTTTACTTTTTTTATTTCACTTACTGTTCCCTTAATAACACACCTGAAGAATGTCAGAAGTGGCGTGACTTAGAAATTTAACTGCAGGGTATTAACACATATTTGGGCCGATTAAATACATTTGGGATCAGTTAAGTAGTTATACATGATATGACTATCAAATGTAAATACTCAACACGAATAACAACAATTTATATACATATATTTGTGAATATAAAAACTGCAGGAGTCTTACTGGATTATGAAGGTCATAAAATAAATGCCAATACATTTAAAGCACGGATATTCCTCATTTAATAACAGTATATAATTCAGAATAATGCTGATAAATGGATATAATTGGAAATCAGTATTCTAGTATGATTTGGTTAACAAACATGCCTTTTTTTCTGAATTACAGTAGAAATGTTCAGTCTATGGATGCAGGCAGAGCTTTGTAAGGTTGGGTCCACATTAAACAGAAAAACAGAGACAGAATAGACTCCATGTTTTGTGACACCTGCAACAATTTTGCAACTTTTAGGAAACATTTGTGCAACTTGTATGTGTTTTCTGCTACTCTACCGAGTCCCGTCGTTGGTCGGTAAAGATCGAAAGGTTTCTGTTTTGTTGCAAGTTTCAATACCTACCGACTGGTATCAGCGCAGTATGGACCTTTCATATTGTGCTGTGGACATAAATTTAAAAACTCAAAAGTGGAGTATGGAAGAGACTTTAAGTTAATATTTTGTTTACCAATGTTGGCCTGACCCAAAAATGCCTCTTGTGTTTTCATTTGACATTTTTGATGCCAGGAATATAAAGCCAGCTGCAGCCATGCATATGTACCCATCTTCTTCATTTTTCTTGAAGCACCACATGATATATTCAATTCTCTGCAGCTGTCCCCTGTATGTGTACAGGACAGAACACTGAAACATCTAGAAAATGTCTATGTTTTGTCAGATGTGTGTGTGTGTGGACAGCAGTTTCACTGTTGGTTCTGCTCTGTTTCTGTTTTGTTTTTTTCAGTTTAGTGTGGACCCATCCTAAGAATATGTATGGCTGAATATCATGAGCAGTGAAATATCATTTGACTGGATCGGAAGTAACAATAGAGGAATGTGAGGAAAGGCAAGTGGTCATATTAAAAATAACTTGTAGGATGATTAAAATGGTTTCCAGCACCAAAGTGTTGGACACAGTAAATTTTATCACTCATCCACATCGCAGTAACACAAGGGTTTACCTCAAGAGAGGGAAACAGTCTTGAATAAAAGAGCACAACAAATATGACATAATTAATAACACATTCATTTCAAACACATACCTTATATTTAAAAAAATAAATCATATTCCCTGCAAAAGGTATGGGAGCTACTGGTATGTGAATAGAGCCCATGAATTTCAAAACCAGCCCATAAAAATTGAATTACAGATAAAATCCTTGTGATATGTTTAAAGGAATGCCTTTAGATAATACTAGCTACACAGCCATATACAAAACAAATTTATTCAGAGATGTCAGAAGTTCTTCCGATTTGGATGGACAGACTCTGGACTACCTTCACCTTCTGGTATTCCAGAAACCAAATGTTACATCTTTTGGGGAAGAGAAAACCTGATGATTGTATGGGAAGAGAGTGCAGTGACATTTGTGAAGTGTAAGGTTCTCACAGCAGTTAAAATTAAGATCACAATTGTCTCGAATGTGGCATCCAGTAGTTTGGTATATAGGTACCAACGTTTTGGAGGGATTTGCTGCCTTCATATTTGGGGTTAGAGAGTGCACTACATGTCTTACAATTGTAGAGGGAAGGGATGGACAAAAATTCTCATAATCATTGCTTGGGGAACCTCAAATCACACGGTTTCTATTGACTATAAATTTACAGTATTATAAAAATGATTCTAGATATACAGAAAGATGACCAGTTAAATCATGGCATAAGGCATAATGTGTAAGAACATTTAAATGGCTCGTAATTTAAGGGGTGTAATCAGCATGTGTGTATAAATTTATGCCTGTGGACCACAGAAATTTTAAAATGGCGGAAGAGGGAAGGTGGAAAAGCAAACAAACCCTCGGGTAATGAAGAAAAAGACAAATTAAGGTTTTATTTCTGCATGAAATTTAGATATTTTTCACGTTCAACATTTTGAGAAATCTATTAATATAGTGATTGTTACATTTCACTGTATCACTGTATGTATTTGTCAAAGATCATACAACTAAAAGTAAGACAAAAATCCAGATTTTTTCTTCTCCCCCACCAGTGAACTTTCACTTTAAGGTCCAGTCTGTTCACTCCCTCAACAGTACACAATTCTGTATATCTACTTGAATGCTCAAAGCCATCCTTTCAAGATTTATTTCATATATGGCTTTTGAAACTCCTGTTAACCCTTTTCATGTTATGATGCTATGACGAATGGAATCAATGGGTCACTTTTCAATATTCTCTTACAAAGAGCATGGTATGGATGGAAAGAACAGTTATCTTTAATTATAATGATGTGTAAAATGGCATGTGTATACAGCACTGTTGTTAGGTTCTCTGCCATTGTTCAGGCAGTTCAACATCAGCTTCTAAGCGTGGAGACTTTGGTATATTTCAAGGGAAGTCACTGTGAAATGTAAAATATTGCCACTTGGTAATTTTTTTTACCCTGCCATTCATCAGCCTGTTGTTACACCATAATTATCTCCATATCTCCACCTCTGACACATGTCTCATGCCGAACTAGACAGTACATCACCACAACCTTGCTGTGCACATGGAGGTTTGCTTCTGACCCAGCACTTGTTTGGATTCAGTGTCCAATAAAGTAACAAAAATATTATTGCTCAAACAGGCATGAAAATTTAAGTTATATGTATGATATAGTAAGAGCGTGTAGCCTCAGAATATACACAAATTAACACTAAAAGGGTTAACTTTTTTTAACAGGTTGCATATGTAAATACCAAAAAATAAATTTGATAGAAATAACAAATTTTATCGTAAATGGGCTGCAGTTCATTGGAAATAGTTTTAACAGTACTTGAAACTATTACATATTTCACAAACCAAGGAACTCTGTTGACCTTCCCAGTGTTCTTTTATTTCTGCTTTTTTCAGGCGCTTGAATTTAGAATTCTCGTTATATTACTTGCAAATTGGCATTGGGACCTAGTCCGAGAACAGGTCCTCACCGAGGTTGTGCCAACCTTCATGCTTGTGATCCGGGAACTTTATCATATCCAGCCAGTGCTTCAAACGCTCTCCTTTCGAGTGCCACCCCAGCTGCAAGCCACCTGGATATTGAGAAATATTGAACATGACATTACCACAGAAATGCTGCTTAAGTTTCAAGTCTTCTAGTTGTTGTGATATGTCACTGAGTGCAAAGTTTCTGACATTTCAAAGAACATTTGCCTTCAACAAATCAGGAAACTTCCCTCTCAATGAAACAGCATCACATCTCATAAGTCCTGAACGTTCTGAAACACAGCTGTTAGAACCCAACTGCTCGTAATCAAGATTAATTTTCAGTTCTAAAATTTTTCTGTAGAAGTTCTTGACACATACTTTTACCCTGCAAATGACTAACCTGATATGCAGGTAATCATATGTCTGTCCATGATGCAGTGAACTGGCGTAACAGTTCATTTTCAGTGTTAATACTGTACAGTTTTGCATAATGTTAATATATATCTAAAATCTGACGTACTTCATTATTCTCACAAATTATTCTACTGTATGATTAACCTTCCCTTCATAAAAGAGATTAAAGTAAGTTGCTGACCAAAATTAAATGGAGACTAATTTTGAATAAGTTAATAAATATTGACAGATTATTTTACTTATGTTTATTTAGTCCGAGATTTATTAAAACAGTCACAAAGTGGGACCGAGAACTATAGTATAGAGTGTTCCAAAAATGTGTAATTCACAGTTTATGATTTTTTAATTTTGAGACTGTTTAGGCTTGTAGGTGGACATGACAGTGTCAGAGGAGCATGCTGCCTCAATATTCAGAGGCAAAACCATTTTGTTCCAAAAGATGAAGGCAGTATATTCCTGCAAGGCACTGGTCTCCACCTAGAAAGGTATGTTGTGTCACCACCAAGAAGACTACAATCTAAGACAATTCTTATAATAAAACCAATGAGATGCACTAATTTCTCAAATTTATTTTAGGAACAAAACTCTACATGTTTCAGAAAGTTTCTCTTTCCATTATCAGAAGTCTAGTACTGTACACACAGCAACAGGTATATGTCACACAGGTAGTGCTGACTGCTTGCTTGCTGATGGACAGAGAAACTCTCTGAAACATGTAGGGTTCTCTTTCCTAAAATAAATTTGAGAAATTCGTGCATCTCGTTGGTTTTATTGTAAGAATATATCACGATGCACAGTCCTCTGAATGTCAAAATCTAAAACAACATTGCTGAAAAAACTGACATCTTCTACATGACATTTATATGTACTGTGTATAACATTTCAGCCACTGCAATATTGTAACCCAAAGTCATGGTCATCATACAGAGCCCTTATTTTGTCTTACATTCATTATTTATCACTTCCTGCCACTCCTCTGCCAGTTGCGGGTACCAGGCTGGATGGCTAGGTTAATGTGATCAACAAGCTGGCAGGATGTGGCAAACAGTAGTTGTCAGATAAAATAAGGAGTGACAGTATAAACTGTCATAAACTCACCAAGATAATCATTGCTCTTCCCATAATCCTTGTCCCATACAGTAATCTCCAGGGCTTGTTTTGGAAGTTCAGTCATCTTTGTGTCAAAAACAAACTCCTCATTGAACACTGGGTTGAGGTTCTTCCACTTGACTGAAGTCTTGTATTTACGGTGAAAAGTATCTGGTTTTAAACGGCTGAAAGAAATGTGCCAGATTAAGCATAATAAAAATTCTTTCTTATTCACATGCACACACCCCTATGTGTGCATGCACCATAATACTGTGTGATATTATAAACAGAATTTTAATGAAAATATAGTGAAAGATTTTGACTTTCATATGCATGATGCCCACAAAAAAGCTGATGTGTTCTCAGAAGTGCAGGGGGGAAGCTGCAGGAATGGCTTCACAGTACAAAGGATTACCCATGAAGTAACGCACCTGAGCTAAAGAAGTAACTTTAAATACTAAGAAGCATCATTTAAAAACAAAATGCTTCTATTCTAACAGAGAGTTCAAAGCCTTTTATTACTGTCTAATCTGACAAACTATACAGTCTTGAAATAATTCCACATGTGCCTGATAACAGTCGTAACATTTTGCTTATCCCCAGTTAACGTGATATATATATCTGCATATGTAATGAAAATTAATACATGAATGAAGGCAAGAATATTAGATATTTCCAACAGGACTTCCAAGATGGTTGCAATTACTTTACATTGATACTATCAGAGTTAAGTTTAAGTATGTATTCTATTTCGAGATTCTGTAAAACCATCTCACAGATTGTACAGGTTAAATGTGTAGTGGAGTATTGGAATGAAATGTTGTCAGTTTTGTGAAGTTACACATTGGACACTAACTGTTACAAAAATCTTTCAGTACCAACAAATGCACAGTTCTAATACCATGTTTTTCACTCCAAATTAGTTCCTACATGTTTCAGCCTAACTGTCACCATCATGGAGCTCATACCTGGATTGCTAAAACTTACAGTGATAAGAGAGTCTTACAAAGCTTATGCATATCAAATGTGCAGGTTAAAGTTAAAATTTACAATGTTTAAGATGTTATAAAATGACAATATAGTGTGTTGTTGATTATAAATTGTTATTAAACAATAGTAGTTTACATTGATTACAAGTGTCTCCTTTCCAGATGGTTGTTTGTTCTATGAACATCTGTTACGTTATGATACAAACTGGATCATGTCCTGAACTGTGGACAGTATCGTTTAGTTATAAATAAACTTCTTGCCACAATAGATATTAATGTGCTTATTCATACTTACACCGTATTTTATGTCCTGTTTGTTTGGAGTGCATTAGGAGACTGTGTGGATCTGTGTGTTGCTGTGTGTGTGGCCTAACACTTTACAGATCTGTGTGTTGCTGTGTGTGTGTGGCCCAACACTTTACAGATCTGTGTGTTGCTGTGTGTGTGTGGCCCAACACTTTACAGATCTGTGTGTTGCTGTGTGTGTGGCCCAACACTTTATAGATCTGTGTGTTGCTGTGTGTGTGTGGCCCTACACTTTATAGATCTGTGTGTTGTTGTGTGTGTGGCCCAACACTTTATAGATCTGTGTGTTGCTGTGTGTGTGGCCTAACACTTTACAGATCTGTGTGTTGTTGTGTGTGTGGCCCAACACTTTATAGATCTGTGTGTTGCTGTGTAAATGGCCAAACACTTTATAATGTCTCTTTGTAACATTTCAACTATTATAAATTTAAACTATAATCTGCATATTTGGTATGCATAATCACTGTAAGACTATCTCATCCCTGTAAGTTTTAGCAATGTACAGGGTGTTTCACGACTTTAGGGCATAACTGCAGGAGGTGATTTCCTAGGTCTTTGTGATCAAAAAAGTTCATATAAACATGTGTCTGATTTTGGACGGTTACGGAGTTATGACCGTTTGA
>Ga0131853_10003486_pt1 | contig 28204 bp, 12 predicted proteins | sample TergutLab28metaG_FD_92764 | JGI IMG/M metagenome (GOLD analysis project Ga0131853, IMG submission 92764) | Labiotermes labralis P1 segment gut microbial communities from Petit-Saut dam, French Guiana - Lab288 P1 (version 2) (version 2) | ecosystem: Host-associated > Arthropoda: Insects >...
AATTTGCACTTATTATCAACAAGTTTAACACTGGTTCAGAGGGGTGTTACATATTCTGGATCCAAAATTTATAACCATCTACCAACACAAATCAAACAACTTTCGACTAATGTAGTTCTGTTTTAAAACTGCGCTGAAGAAATTCCTCCTTCACTATGTTTTTTATAGTATTGATGAATATTATCAACAAAATTATAACGATTATGCTTGTTAGCAAATTAACGAGTTATATATGAGAAATCTATCGGAAAAGTCACATAATATCCTACACAATGTTTGTATTGTTCATTAAATATATAAAGTTATTACTCATTTATTAATTTTGTTGTAATGCATAATTAGTTATTAATGTGTAATAAGACGGATGCTTTATGCATCGTACATTATCATCATTGTTATTATTATTGCTAAATTATTTTACTGACATGTTCCATATCTGTATGATACAATGGAATAATAATAAAAGACGAAGATGAAGATTCCAAAAACCAATGTCCTTCCAGAAACGAGGCAGCACTGGATATAAAAGTACTTTCACCCTTTTTCAATCTTCGAAGACCGTGCTTGCCTCTAATCCCGGAGGCCCGAGTTCGATCCCAGGCCAATCCATTTGACTTTTGTGGTGGACAGAGTTACACTGGGACAGGTTTTTCTCCAAGTACTTTGGTTTTCTCGTGTCAGTGTTATTCCACCACGGTTCTATCCTCATCTTCACCTACACGTTGCTCTTCCCGGAAAGACAAACGCGTTAGGCTTATTAACTTTCCAAAAAACAATTTGTTCTCAGAAACCGGAATCAATGGATAGATAAGCATTTCAAGGTCGTCATAGGGATATTTCTGCACTTCAAGTGAGGTTATAAAACTAAATTCTAGAGAACTAATGTTCCGCAATGCATAATTCCCACATAAAATCTTGTAACTGAGTGAGTAATATACGTTCATTGAACTTATATTAAATACCCCACAGAACAGGCAATTTTCGCCAACCTTCAAATCTTCTGATGACACTACTTCATCCAGTACGTCTTCCATGTTTGCACGATTCGTACTTTGCTCTAATCCGTGGACAGAGGGAACCATGGATGAGAGTAGAAGGAATGGATATAAGGTTGGTAGCTGGAAGCCATGTGTGTGCCACGGATCACAAGAGAACGTGCCGAAACTAAGTGCATATTAACAAATACACAGAAAAAATTCCGTCGATCACAACTCAGAATTTTTATTATTAGTGTATGGGGATTATTACAAAATGTTTCGGTCCAAAGGGACCATCTTCAGGGAAAACATATATCCAAATCTACTAAAAAGATATTGGGATTTGAATGGTTTATATGGTCATGAACCCCAATTTGTGTAATCGGTTTGTATTAAAGGGTAATTGGCGTGAATGAGATGGGCAGGGCATGTAGCGCGTATGGGGAGAGGAAGAGTGTGCACGAGGTTTGGGTGGGGAAACCTAAGGGAAAAGCCACTTGGGGGACCCAGGCGTAGATAGAAGGTTAATATTAGGATGGATCTTCAGGAAGTGGGATGGGGGAATGGACTGGATTGATCTGGCTCAGAATAGGGGCAGGTGGCGGGATCTTGCAAATGCGGTAATATATCTTCGGGTTCCGTACAATGAGAAGAATTTCGTGACTAGCTGAGTACTGGTTAACTTCTCAAGAAGGACTTTTCTTCATGAAGTAAGTAAATGAGGTTAGAGGGTGTGTATAAATGTTTTTCCTTTGTAGATTTTGTGGTAAGTGGATAAGAGAATATATTTTTTTACTTTATTCCTTGCAAAAAAACACATATTCTCAGAGTAGCTTGCCATGGTATCAAGTCTGCTGGGCAAAAGTATTGAACTTATACAATTAATGTTAATTTATATGTTTATCTATTATATAAAATATAATATAAAAATCATCAGTAAAAGCAAATATTGATTATACTTTATTAACAAAAACAAATCTGAATGCAAATAAGTGCTGTTGTAGAAATTTGACAGTCTGGTTTACGTGACCATCCACTAAACCCATGGCGTATCCCCTTCTATAATTTTGAACTATTTTAATTATAATTACAATTTATATAAATTTCAAGGCCCTTGAAAGTTCAAGGATGTAGAATATGTCGTAGTATAAATTAAAAAATAATACTCCTATAATACACAAACTAAATACGTTGTTTGTATAGCGAATGGTATATCACATAACATAGACCATGTTACATGTATGAAGAATTACGAACGAATAGGCGCACTACTTGTGCGCTTTCAATAAGAAAGACTCATTTACAGGGTAATCTTCGGCTACTTTTTGAGAAATTTTTCACAAATGCGGAGTCACTATATTGGAATTTTCTGTACTAAAAAGTACTTGTCAATGTAAAATGAAAACCACAACTTTTCACCAATTCAGTTTCATACCTACAACATTTACAGAATTTGGCTGTACAACATGCAAAATTATGAAGAATAAATCGAATATTAAATGACAAAATTATAGGAGTAGGCACATGGAACATTCATGCAAAGAATGGAAAGAAAATGCATTTTTGCCCATTATAATTGGTATTTGTACTATGTGACTATTTCCACATCTGCATGACGCAATGGGATTTATAGAAAACTAATAAAATTATGATTACTGAAACGTTTTCGGCATTTAGTGGAAATGAAATAGGACTGATAGCCCAATAGATTTTGTAATTGAAACCGAAAGTAGTATTTGCTTTAACCTTTTGGCGCCGGAATTATTTTTCTAATTTTAGCGCACTTGGTTTATAAAATGTGAATAATACAGGAACCAAATACGTTAGAATTATGAAGCAAACTGCATTTTGAAGATAAAAAACGGAGAGTATGTACCATGTTTAAAATATTCAGTACCTATATTTGTTGAATAAATATATAAAATGCAACTTTAGAGGTTAGCGGTGCGGTACGACCAGCATAGTTGACATTAAGCGTCAAAAGGTTAAACTAGAACAATGAAATTAGATTTTAACCCCCGCAGTAACTAAATTGCTCTTTTGCCGAAGAATGTATCTGTTTTCAAATGCCTCCCACCCCACCTTTTTCATCCCAGGAATGACCCCAGAAAATCATAACTCGCCACACGTCACTCGATGTATGATCCATGAGTCAGCCAGTCCTCCATCTCTGATTCAACCCAAACTCTTCGCATACGTCCATGCTTTAATCGGAGTTGGTCATGATCAATGTGCAATCATTAAAATATGGCAGCTGGCGGTGACGATTTTGAGTCATGGCTTAGTTTAAAATTGAAAGCCTTAAATACGGATGAGGGAGTTTTCAGTACATACATAAAAGGCATCTTAGAAGGAGAAGAAACGTTTGAAGATAAGACAGAAGCATTGGAAGGTATACTTTCAGAAATAACGGTATGTTAACAAAGTTTGGATGTTTTTGATTTCGGATGAGGTTAGATAATTTGGATTGAAATCGATTGCTCTGTATTTACTCGATATAATTACTGCGTCAGTGTAATTAGTTATAGTAAATTAGTGCTCATAGGAAATTTTTTGCAGTCATGATTGTTGCACGTATCTTTGCAGAAAGATGATATTCCTACACACTGTCGCGAAATATTGGACAAATGGAAGAAAGTCTCACAGACAGCAGATACTTTAACAGGAAATAACGCAAGCTCTGGTGAAGATATGGATGTGAAACTGGTACGACTTCTTGAGTCTCAGCCACGACCAACCACCGTGCAGCGAACATACACAGAGGAGGAGCGAAGGATACGTGAAGCCATATTAGCACAATACGCCGAGGTATTTCTGTTGCCACATAATACCGTAACCACTTTTATAGTCGCATATGAATTATGAATAATGGTATACCACTACAATGAATCAAATGAACGGAAGAATGTTTAAAGTTGGATGAATGAAGAACCAAAGATCACAGCAACATTTCTCTCCCTTTTTTTTTTTTAAAGTACCCAGTGTATTGATTAAACAGATTATTAAATGGTTATGTCTCTCCACAAATACTTTAATGCATGTTAAATTTCCATGAATACCTATGTCAGCTTACCTGAAGACTTATTGTCTTTTGTCTGTTCATGCAGTGTTCCTTTGCTCGTGTTTTCTAAGAAATAATGTGAAATGAAAAGAAAGCATTCTTAATCTGGTATAGTTTTATTTAGCAAATACAGATAATTTTTTATTCCAAACATGAATGTCTCACAGTTGAGATGCCAACTCATTATCAATAATAGCTGATATGTCTTCAGTGCATCAATTAGAAATGTCTGGGAATTGCAATGTTTCAGCTATTTAGTTGAACTGTTTGTCTGACAGTATTGTACTCTTCTTACTCTTCATAGACCAAAGCTGGAATCTCCCATTTAGCAGACTACTGTGCTCCTGACTTGAAGGCATTCTGCCGTAAGGTAACAGCATAATGTAACATGGATTTGCAGATGCGGACGGTGTTACTGTAATATTCGCTGTGTTCAGTTCTCTGCTTGGGCTGATCCACCTTGCTGTCAGTTTTTCAGCAAGCATCAAAGATGTTACATTACACAACTACAGCAAGTTAGGACATGTTTCTGTGCTCACTGCGAACCACTCCAGGTGGGGTTTTAAATGCCGTCTTATGCCTGGGACGCACAGACACTAAAGGTTAATTATTTAGTAAAGTTGTATCTTCGACTGAAAAATATGCTTTAATTGAAAGTACAACATGATTCAGGCATAGCTGTTATTTGATTGTTGAAATTTACGAGATTGTTAGAAGTGAACACATGGCACCCGAAGGAGACCCTGTTGCAGAAACAAATACAAATTACAAGGAATTTTTGTGTATTACACATACAGTCGAACACAACTATATTTCACCTAGTAGTACAGTAGGTATACAACTACATGTTTCAGCCCTATATGTTGGTCATCTTCAGGTTCTGATTTAACTTAGAGAGCAGCTATGCAAGATGTGTGGGGTGTTCGTTTAGGGTATTGGGGGTTGATGTACAAATTAGATCGTTGATTCTCTACCCGTGCCTCTCCCACCAAAAAAGAAAAGAAAGGAAGGGAAGAGTGCAAAATACTGGAGAAGGTTTACCAGGCTTTCAGGTTCAAGTCCTGAAACAGACCAACAATCCGATTTCAAACCCTGAACAGGCTTGATTCAGATAAATTCCTTTGTCTGTATATAACATAACTGTGGAAAACAGCAGGAGTGTGTGAGGACAGTAAAGGCATTCAAAAGCTTGAGACTGGACAGAACATCTATCAAGTGACAAGTTGGTACCAATTTTGCTATTTGGTGTTTTTGAGTGTAACCTTAGCCTTTTACATTTCTGAGGATGTAATTCATTTGGTAGGAATGCCAGTGGGCAACACACCTAAATGTTTGTTTATTGTAAGTTTGTAGTCTGCTGACTTAATTGACTCAACCAATGAGGTTTGATTTTCTTGGCCTTTGGGTTTTCTCTAAATTTGAATTTCAGTCAAAAGGATCATTGTATTACATAGGGGGTATTTGGTTTGGACGGTGTAGAAGATGCAAGCGAGGAGACACTTTGTTTTGGCAGTTGGAGTAGTGCGTACATAAAATTGGGTGCTCCATCAGTTTGGGACTATTTTAATATAAATTTTTTTATTAAAAAGTGACATGTAACTGTGTGCAAGTACCGTTGATACACCAGCTAATGTTTATAATCTGGTAGTTTCCGTAAACCAAGAGTGAACTTCTACAAATAAAGTAAAGAAAACCCCCAAGCACTAAGTATTGTGTATGTGTGTCAGCCAAAATAGTCGATCGCAGGCCTTGCAGGGACCTCCCGTGTAAATTAGCCTGAGATAAAACCATCAGGTTCACTAAGCAACAGAAGGGAAGTTACACACCCACCCATCCCAGGGTTAATAGGACAGTAACAATGGCATTCAATAACTGATGTCAGCAGCAGCAACTGCCTCTGCAGATGACGAATACTTAAATTTTGGCACCTTCGTTGCAATCAAGTTGCGAAATTATTTGCTGCCCACCAGGAATAAAGTGCAGCACAAAATAAACCATAACATATTTGCTGCTGACCTGGGGCTTTTTGGTGTTTCATATCATGTCTCTGCTCAGTCACCAGCATCTCAAGTTTCCTGTCCCACCACTCCTTCCTCTGCTGCTGGTTCAGAATACTTAATTCTGAGTGATATGATGTGCCCTTAAATTGTATAAACTATAGTTCAGTTATTAAAAGTACTTTGTTAATTACATATTTTGTTTCATTGTTCCAACCCATTGACTTTATGTGCAAAACCGTGTGCTCTGGACAGTACACAATTTTTTACTTGTGTGTTTTCTATCAGTGCCTTAGCAATAGCTTGACCCAATTTGGGTACAGTCTGACTGATTGTTTAGAAATCTGGAAAAGATATTGCAGATGGGTGTATGAGTCACCTGTGGCCCAAAATTGCAATGTTACTACCATTGTCTCTTGAACCAGAATAGCTGCTTGGAATCTGGTATCCCTTTCCACAATTTTCAGACTGACTAAATTTATCAGTAGTTCAAGATCTGTTGGTGCCTTTCGAGTACATGTTTTGTACCATCCACAAAATTCTTGGCACTTCAAATCTGTTACCAGACTAGTACCACTGTACACAGACCTCTTTCTGGACAATGTGATGCACAGATATGAAGGCTGCGCTAGCTACCTGTTAAGACATTTCCCCACCAGGAGCAGTGAACACTGGTGGATCACAGCGAGCAGCCCGTTCGCCAGAATGCTTACCGTCTTGACCTAAACCTCGGGGCTAGCAGAACCCCGTGTGATCATGTTACGCTGTTATGTTCGGCAGAATGCTGAAGTGTGTACACAGCCTAAGGTTTTGTTGGTTAAATCTCTAGTTCTTGTATTGTTAAGTATATTGTGTTCATTTTCCCACTTCAGTTGCACATGCTGGTGTGACCGCTGTAGACTAGTGCACTGTGCTGTATAATACTAACATGAATTTAAATTTTTGTGAATTGTAGCTGATATAATCACATTTTTATTAGCTGAAGAGTTCGTTTCAAAGGTAATTTCATTATATGGAAAATACATGTATACCCGTGAGTTGATTAGGTCACATTGTGATTTGCATATTGCATAAGTAGTTTTCTCTGATGGTACAGAGAAGTAGATTTATTGTGTCCCTGAGTTTAGGAAAATACAAACTTGGCATATGTGGGCTACTTTATTGACACTATGGCTGTATTATTGCTGCTGATAATGAGCAGCTGGAATGGTCATGTGCTTGTTAGTCTTTCCTTCTTACACCCAGACCTCACACAACCTCACTGTGTATTTGAAATGCGATCAGTTGGACGAAGAGTGTTCATTTGCAGTACTTTTGCAAAATATATGTCAAGGAAATGATGGCACTGAGTAGTGCTGTGTAGAATGACAATGTATGGAATAGTGGAAAGCTTTGAAATGTTGGGTTCATTGCTGCACAAAAGTAAAATACAAGAACCTGTGTTTCTCTTGAATCAAGCATGGTTTGCATTAAGTAGGCATACAAATGAAAATAACATGTTGGTGTTGCAAAAATTCCAGTACAGTTTATGAAGTTCCTTTAGTCTAGCATGCCGTGAATGCACCCACAATTGCAGAGACCACATTTTTTCTATTAAACAAATTCCAACCATTACATTAAATTAATTCTGACACTGTTATTGAAGGAATTAACAGATGAAGAGATAATATAAGGCAGGACACTTTCTTATAAGAATTGAAGGACAAAGTTTGTAATCTGTGTGTCGATTGTGTGTATGTGCATAGTCTTGCAGACCTTGCTGCAAGTAACAGTAACCTCTTGTGAGACTGAGTGAATGAGAGCCACAAAGGATGACTTATTAATCAATTCTCCAAAAATGTTATGTAAGGTGGTTGTTGAATTACTGGCAGTGTGTTGGTTATACTTTCATGCCATAAGAACTTGTATTCCTTTTCCTCATTCTTAAATTTTTAAAGGGAAGGTACAAGAATTTGTCCAGTGTACTTACCTAAAGGTATTGTGTCCAGGAGGAACATGGGTTGGAGTATTATAGTCTCACTACAGCACACTGTACTCCAACATTAACCATTTAAACGCCGAGTTAAATCCCATCTTCTGTCTACTGGCATTAATAGGAGCTCACCATATTTTCCACGTTAGCGGGTTGAGGGTTAATGTCATGTAATAGCACATTGGGTATTGGTCAGGGATTATCTACCAACCACTGTTATTTTGAGTGTTTATGTGACCAGACTTTACATTATTCATGTCTTTGCATTAATTACTAATTACATAAGACATTGCCAACAAAATGCACATTATTACAGTATACAATTTTACAGTTAAAATATTTAAACTTCAACTCTGTGTTTCGACCCTCATTGGGTCAAAACAGGTTGTAATGTTTTAATTTTAAAATTATATAGTATAGTATTGGGCATTTTGTTGGTGTTATCTTGTATAATTTACATGACTGCTTAAGTAAGAAGATCTTTCGTCCCGTTTGTTAAATGAGGAATGGATCAACTTCACCATCAAACGCTACATCACAAAACCAGTTACAAAACTGTGCTCTCACAACACAGTCTGCCTCATAGAGTTTTGTGCAACTGTGAATTTGTATGGCTTGAAATGAAGTAGTTGTATGGCTATATGAATGGTTGACTATGATTCATCAGTTTTGTGGAATAACCATAAGATTTTTTTTAACTTGCTTGTGATCCTCTGATGTTTGTGCTGAGAGAACACATTGTGTTCTTTCTTTTTCTTTCAAGAGGAACCTGTTTTAAATGATTGTTCACCATTCAATATATTGTTGATTTTGAAGGAAATGTAATAGTGGGAAATTGACTTCTAAATTTGATGTGACAGTTTTTATAGGATCTCTTTCTTGTATACATTTCCATAGTAGAAGCCCTCTGTATTACACTTTACTTCATATTCAGGAATAACAGCAATAATCACAAAAAACACTTATTTTTACAAGGTACTTCATATCCATGAGTATACAACAATAATTTACATCTGTTGTGAGCAGCTTGTGAACTGGACTGTGTCACTAAGATGTCAGATGATGCCTAGTAATTGAGTGCACTTCAATAAAACTACCAGAAGTGAGTCATACAGCGCCAGATAAACTTGCCAACAGTGCAAGATCCACTGTCAAATGGACACTCTGTATTTCAAGACAGAGCATTGTCATGTGTCAAGAAATATTTTTAGAAAGTGTGAAGCCTGCTTAGAAGCTGGAGATTGGCACTTTGAGAATCTTCTGTGAACTAATGTAAGTGGAACTGTAAATTACTCTAAATTTCTGGTGTATGCAGGCTTCATATGTGATAATGCTTCTGTGGCAGCAGCCATGATCTGGGACATGGTAAATTATACTCTCTGTGATTACCTTATGCAGCCTTTATATATATATATATATATATATATATATGAGGATTATGTGGTAAACCTTTGGACAAAATATGACTGATTTTCCACTGGCCCACTTTTGAAACAACTTGAATAACACAGTGAAATATTTTAAATTGTAGACAGACTGTATAATATGAAGTTTTAATAGAGTCCATTTGTGATTGTATAATGGGTTGTAACATAAAGAAATTCTGCGTTTGTCCACATAGCATTTTACGCGTTTCATGTACTTTTCACACTTAATAGTGATACTTCCCTGAACGTCAGATGGTTGGTCTTTGTGATGGTCACAGAGTGTGTTCTCTGTGCAGTAGCAACTGAAGTTTAATGTATAATGTAGATGAAAGCCTGTCTTGAGAGGGTTAAAAAGAGCTTTGGATATTTTCAGTTTGGTTTTGTTCAAGGTTGATGGAGTCATTCAAAGAATGATGTTCTCTTCATAGAAATTATAGGTGTTCTTTTTCTGAGACATAATAACCTTCAGGTAGATGCCATATGATTATACAATAGTAAATGTATGTTTCTGTATATCACAATGTGTGCTTTTTATATGGAAACATATCCTTTCTTCCAGATGTCTGATCAAGAAGATGAAGATGACTCAGATCATCCAAATGAAGGCAAGGAGAATGGTTTGGTAAAGAATACAAATGCAGCTGTTGTGCAGCAAGCTGAAAAGGAAAAGAGAGAGAAAGCTAAATTAGAAAGCCAGAAGAAGAAAGACAAAGATAAGGAAGACAGGTAAGTAGGCCTATTATCTGCGGTAATATTTTTCAAATTTTATGGACCCACACCTCACTTAAAATGTAAATTATAATGAAAGATTTGTGATTTTCCTCAGGCATTATAGAATTATTCTATAGTACTTTGAAGCAGGCCACAGTCACCTTTCTTAATCTAACTTACCATTTAATCTTATTCAATTGATACAGCATCATGAATAACTGATAAATCTGCCATGTACAATACCATTGTGAGTGAAAGAGTCACAACTTGGTTGCCATGGTGACCTGTATTGCTGGATTGTGTGCTCTGTGATGTACATGGTCCTACAACATGGTCGTCATGGTAACCATTGTTACCAGGTTGTGTGTTTTTTGTGAGGTATGTGCTCTTGGTGAAGAAACATTTTTTATAATTGAGACAGTCTGTAAAGGTAAATGACACATCCTCAGTGAAACACAATTTATATTCTTTTCTCGAAGCTACATGTTTCAGATTGGATCAACCTGTCATCAGGCCTGATGATGGATTGATTCAATCCAAAACATGTAGCCATGAGAAAAAATATAAGTTGTGTGTGATTGAGGATTTATTGTTTTCCTTTACTGAGTTTATAACACAACAGGACGTATTCTGTTAAGTCAGAGACAGACTGTGTGCAATAGCTAAGGTTGAAGAAATAGTTGAACATTTACCATGTAGTATGGCATAGCACAACCAGATGGTGGCATTCTGATAAATGAAATTGGTGTTTGATTTGCTGTAAGAACAAAGAAACCACTGATGAAAGGGAGGCGTGGCGTGGAACTTGAATATTATAGCGGTCTGTCGTATGACATGCACGTGGCTATTGAGTAAAATAAGACAGTTTTCTCAGCTTTAATATTGAGGGTAAATTTAGTAGTTGTGCTTTTTAAACTCCCAGTAAGGAATTCAGCACAGAAATGTCTGGAACCTGATTCATGCACCAGATGTGATTTATTTTGCCCAAATTTATAGAATATTTCATCAGTAGACACCAGTGCAGAGTGCTCTGTTTAGTCATATGCCAGCATTCTCTTATCAGGTTCCACTACTTGATTGAATCAAGTATGTAACATGTATTCAGTAGTAAATAAGGATGACACATTCCACAACTATCACTGTCAGATGGCAGGGTATTTATGAGAATGCTTGCCTTTATAGCATAATGAGCTGAAAACATAAAGCAGGGTGGTGCAGACTTTGGCATATCAAGATGAGTTGGTCAAATTAAGGATGAAGTAGACAGAAAACTAAGAAGACTCTTTTGTGTGCTGAAGGAAATTTATGTTGTTTGTACATATGACCACTGGGGATACCAAGAAAAAGGTGGAAGTGTGAAGTGGAAGAAGGTATACAAAAGAGTATATGTAACAACATGGAAAAATGGAAATTGTTTCATTATTATATGATCCATGTAAAAGTTTCTGTAGAAGGTTTTCTTTTGCTGGTTTTTGGCAGGATAGGTGCTAGTGACTGAAATGTTCTTGCATGTGATAGGATTATGTCTCCACTCTCCGCATAATAGAGTAATACAGCCTTTTCAGGCAACTAGCAACATCAATTCAGAACATTTTCCCAACTGTCCTAAATTGTCACAGTGTTACCCAAGAACATTTTGTCAATTCAGTGTAGGGATTGTTACATGTTTTATAAGTTCCGCAGATCAGTTCCAGTTGCAGATGGTAAATGGGATATATATAATAGTGGCATGTAAATTGATACATAATATTATTATGCCTTGCTTGCCTTGAAAGTTACTGAGCTGCATTGTGCGTACCATCGACTTGTTTAGAAAATTTGATAAATTATGTGGTAAATCTGTAGAATAAATGAATATATGTTCATCCAACCTAGCTACCTCACTTCCCATGACATGAAACTTTGTTTAATCATTTCCAAACTACACAGTGTTGCATGCCAGAAGACCATGATTTAACATTCCCCACCATGAGAACTTCACATCTTAAGTAAGATGGTGTTACTGTGATTTTATTTCCTCAAAGGGAGAAGCAGAAACAGCTGCAACAAGAAAGGAAGGAGAAACGTAAGACCCAAAAAGGTGAAAGACGAAGATAGCTAGATGATGCAGCAGTAGAATTTCAGTGTATGTGTTGTGTCAAGTTAATTTGTTGTTGTATTATACTTTCTGTATCTTCATAGACAGGTAGGTACCTACCCGCCTATGAAGGTGGAACAGACAGAGTGTTCCGAAATGTTGGCATATAAAATTCAGACACCAGGGTTTTACCCAGAAGAAAGCATACAACATTCAGAACACGGCAGAAGTTTGAAATCAAGAATAATTTATTGTTGTTGGATTATGTGTTTAATGCTAGCAGTTCTAGTTTGAAATTTTGTTGCATTAATGTACATCAACATTAGTAATGTGATGGGCACAGCTCATTTGAGACCTCACTACAATTGGCATTCTTGGATATATCATAATTTTTGGGCTCAGATTTCAGTCTCAGTTTCTGATAGGAAAAGTTTGATCTTTGAATAAGGACAGATTCCCATATATTTAATGAATATATTTAATACCATATAATATTTGAGTGCTAGTATTAATTCCTCTTTTTTTATGTTGATTATTCACACTGTATCCAGTGCTTGGAAGAAAAAAATTATCAGATTAAACTGTAATAAGTGGTAAAGTGAAAGGTATAATATGCAATTACTGGCACAGAGGGGGAGTAGCAGTAGTGGTATAGCTCTGCTCATGCTTAACGTTGGTGCTAGATGGGGTGTATGTTCAGTACCATGCATTGGCTGCCTTATGTATGGGAGGCTGGGTGGGCCCCATGGACATTCTGGACGTACATGGAGAAGACTAAGTCTCTTACCAGACCATCCTGCCTGTAATGATTCGCTGCACCGACCATGCAAAAACTGGTGTGTGTTTGAAACATTTAATTATACATTTTTCAGTTGAATTTTATGAGCATCTTAAACAGAAATAACATGAAAATATTATACAAATTTTATGTTCTTATGTTCCTAGGTGCTAATCAATCAAATGGTCTTATTTTAATGGGAGAATGTCTAAGTAATCCATGGAACACAATCATTGTTGAGAACCTAATAGGCCCTTCCTGGCCATGAAATTTTCTGTAGTTAATGGAACCTTAAGGTTCATTATTGTGTTCACAAGGGCTCAGCACTGGTCATTACAAACAGAAGGCCTTAAGTTAAACAAAAGATTAAGAGAAGGGGGAGTAGCCATTTGCTGTGTGAGATTAAACCACTGCACTCACTTCCAGCCTCAGAACCCTTTTTAATCTTATCCTGCTGTTGCTGCCTAGGTCTTGCAAGTGGTCTCTTTCCCTGTGTGCAGTTCTCTTGTGTCATACACAAATTACATGTACTGCCCTCTCTGTCCTCCTTGGTCACCTGTATTACTGTGCATGCAAAGTGGTCAGTAGGCAGTAATTCATAATACACAATTGTTTATGTTGCATATGTGATGAAGCTAGTTGTACATGCATAACAAACAGTATGAGGTTCGAAACAGAAGTAAATATCAAGTTATATAACTGAAAAACACTTTTATTCATTTAGTATGCAGTTATTTGTTGCCTTTACTTATACAACAGTGTTGTAACCATGTTATAACGGTTCAGTTCTGTGCTGTCAAATAAAGGTACTAGTTTTGTGAGAATGTATTGACATTTGTCAGTGATGTCACTGTAGGAAAGTTACACTTTTTAAACTTTCTTAAATGAATTCCATGAGTGTGTAGCTTTTCACATTGAGATGTGTTCACTCCCCAGTGCTAGCAGTTGTTATGTTCTGGATGATCTAATTCAAGTGGGGTTTGCATTTGTATATGATCAACCATATATGTACGGTCATTCCAGGAGAGTTGTCATGTCAGGGAAGATATCACACTTTCTTTATTTCAGACTTTTGACACTAGGAGGAAGTTGTTGATGCATCCCACTGTTGTGTTAGTAATGTGAAGAAAACTGAACATGTTTGTTGGTCACTTGTGATTGAGGTTCACAATTTCTGATAAAGCCAGGCAAGTGTCGTTTGCATTGCTTCTGTACAACTTTCTTACACTGCACATCACTGCCTTCATTAAATGTGTTTGTGATGTGTGTGTGATTTTGGAGAATCAGTTAACAGACTGAGAATTAATTGTATGTAGGCTGCACCCATATTGAATGTCTGTAAGCTGTCAAGGAAAGTGGGTTGACTGTCCCTCACAAAGTGGTATAGATGGTACAGATTTTCAAGGGAGAGAAGCCACGTGATGAAGAATGCCTTTCTATATGGATCTGACATGAGACATGGTGTTGTACTTGTCCTTATGGTTTTTAGTGTACTTGAGACTGATATGTATCCACTGTTTTCATGAGTTGCCATAGTGATGGACACCACACTTTCTGTATTTCAAACATCTGACATTAGGAGTAAGTTGTGCTTGCATATTACTATTTTAGGAGTTATTTGAAGAAAAGTGTACATGTGTGTTGGTCTGTTGTTATTGTTTGCATCTCTCCATAGCAATGGGACAAAGGCCATGACTCCTTGGGGAGAGATGCCACAAACAGATTTTTTTTTTAAATTTAAGTTTCAGGAATGTATTTTTCCTTTCCTTTCAAAATCTGTTTTTGTACCTAAATACTAGATTTTTTAGAGTTATACCTGACCACTATGCCACTTTTGTATACTCTAATGTAGCAAATACAGAGACGTTTTCCAAAATGTGTGGCATCTTTTTCAGGATGGCTATGTATGTGTGTGTGTGTGTATACAAGTGAGTCTGGTTGAAAGCTAAAACCTAACACACTGAAAGCTGATGGGCGACAGTATGACTGTCCTACCACCTGTGTCTTTGCCTAGCGTTCTTCCGCTGCCTTTGTCTCTTTGCACTTCCAGTCCTGCAAGGAAAAATTTGGTACATGTTTAAAAAATATTGTTATTTCCATTTTTTTTTTATGTTGAAGACTTTGTAAGTCTGAAATTGCATTACTTGGATTTGTGTACATCAGAGAGTTTCTGTACAGCTTTAATGAATGCTCATAACAAACTTAATGAGTATGATACAGACGTACATAATACACACCTTACTAAAAATTTAAATTTCTGCAATTTTAATCAGTTGCATATGTGATTGGAATTGTTGTTAAGTTCTGTCGTGCTTTGTAAGTGGCCTCCAGACCATGTCATTTATTCATGTTAATCCTAAATTTTATTGAATGTAGTATGTGTATTTTCACTAATTGATTTCATATTTTACTTCACTGCTGAAGTTATTTTACTCGATATTTAAATATTATTCTACCCTCACTGTAATTGTAAATTATTTAATAAATTCATTGATAACCTGAAATTGAAATCTGAGCCAGGAGATTAATTGATGTACTCTAATTTTATGCTCCAAAATGAAGTTTAAAATTTTAATCATCACATTCTGAAGTACAAAATATACTGTCACAATTTGTATCTGTAAATAGATACAGGTATTTAGTCAATAACACAACAAATATTTCTAATTATGTTTATTAGAGGATGATAACAACTACATGTTTCGGCCTATTCTGACCATCATCAGGTTTATAAACACAAATACTCTTTTGGATGAAAACCTGATGATGGCCGGAATAGGCCGAAACATGTAGTTGTTATCATCCTCTGATAAACATAATTAGAAATATTTGTTGTGTTATTGACTAAATACCTGTACCCATTTATTTATACACACAACGGGGATGGCACATTTCAGAATTGTATCTGTACTTAACAGTTCTGATGTGCTTGTTTTTTTAACACGCAGTTGTATTGCAAGGAACAACTTATGTTAGTAAACATATAAACAGTCATTTGTGATAAGAGTATAAGCAGTCCTTGCAAAATCCTGCTTGAAGGAAACATGACTACGATATATTACATATTTTTAGTAATCAGACATTCGGTCAAAACAGCTGTGTCCACGCTGCCCGTCATCTAACGGTGCTGCTATTGCATGCCTATCACTGTCCCTTGCCATTATATAGGAATATTATGTATGTATCGTACAGTGTTTGACCAATACTGTTGCAAAAGAATGCATAAAGGGCTATGCCCAGCTCTGTCAGCAACATTGCAGCTCACTGTATGTTTGAAGGTTGTCACATGGTCTGCTCCTGCGTTCTGTTGCAGTGGCTGGCTTGCTTTCCTTAGATAAAGTAAGATCTTGTAGTAATGAACGTGTAGTTTTAAATTACCCATAATACAGGTGACTTACTTTGTTTAACTCATACTGCTGGATGATAGTGTACATATGCTGAAATCTTTGTAATTAAAGTGAAGTTCCTCATGCATACTGGAATTTTGAGCTGAATTCAGCCTGGTCTACTATTTTGTACATGATTTGTTTTTTGCCTGAAATGCCTTTGAATGCTGCATACTACCAGGTCATCAGTTCTTTGCTGCAGGAATTGATCCAACTTTTTTTACTAAACTGAATGGCCTTAGTTTTGATTGCAAAGTGTTACAAGGATATCTGCTGTATGAAGTTGAGGATATTGGCAATGAAATGAGCTGCAAAACTGACTGAACTCGGTGGATCCCTTTAGGTGACTTAATATTTACAGTCAACTGTAATGTCTGTTGAAAAGTTGTAGTTTTGGAATGTTGAATTGAGTCGTCTCCTTTAAATATTATTACTACACATCTAAATTGCACCCAGATAATTTACTATATGTTGTGCATCTTTAAGTATAAGAAGTAGTTAGCCTTTATGTGACTAAGTAATTTCGGTATTAAAATTGTATGTAAATCAGATGTTGGTGTAAACTACATTGCATGCCCTTCAGAAAAGGAAAGCTGTGAATTTCTTGTAACAAAAATATACAGTAACACTTCATAGGATATAAAATACCTCTGTTTTGTGCTGGTCTTGTAAGTAAAACTACTTACATTACTCAACTAAGAAGACTAGTACAATGGCTGTTCTTCTCATTCCCCTTTGTCTACTGGCACTTATGTACAAATATTACAGAAAAATGTGTATGGATAAGATCCATACACTTTCACAAGCAATATTCTGGGCATTTTTCAACTTAAAGTGAGTCCCTTTCAATGTGTTGGACATGTTTTATTTCTTTTAATTTGTTTTTATAGTGTTTGTAATAACACATGAATATTACTTAAACCGTTAAAGATTGAAAGCATGTTATACTACTAAAATACAGTAGTTGCCATTTAAATTATAATAACCATGTGTTACTATCAGAATATGAACCGGAATACTCGTCTGTCAGAAATATATGCATTTAGAATTGGAAGTAAAATATGCAGAAAGTCGTAACAAGTTTAATGTTACTGTTGTATCAAGAATAAAATGTGTATCTTGACTATTAAAATTTTGAATCAAAGAACAATGTACAAAAATTTGTAGATATCAAAATATGAATGCAGATTTTGTACATACAACAACATCAATTGATTCAATCCTGGAGCGAAATAGAGATGTTATGCATCAGGTGCTTGCATTTGAAAAATATAGTTACGTTACGTATGCGTGACATAATGTTCTTATGCACAGTTTTAGGCCCTGGAAACATGCAAATTCCATATATTTTTACATGCAAGACATTTAATATGAAAGTCTTATATGTTTATGCACATAAAACACTTAACATTTGTGCTTCATATTAGGAAGATCATGGACTCGGGTCTTGGCCCTGGATCTGACTGTCATGTCCCCATTAAACAGAAGTTGAAGTACAGTAATTCACCAGTATATATGTTCTTGCGTATGTGGGATGCACAATTTAATACCTGTTTTTTAAATTTGCTGGCCAATTTTTATTTGTGTGAGCTCCCTCTGGCAAACCTATTGTTCCTGGTGCCTCTTCTTGGCTGGCGTTAGTTCCTGGGTCTTGGGGGAAAGAACAGAATGCCATCACATCCGTGACCAGTCTGCACTGAAGCAGCAGCTTCACAGCATCTCTCTCTGTTCTCCTAGCTTTGTTTTTATCTGTTGTTCATGGGTTAAATCACTTTGCTTTGTGTAAATCTGAAGGAAATTTTGTATATCATATTTATAATAAGGATGGTCCAAATTTTTGTGCATTTTCTGTACAGCTTTACTGATGCAACTATTGTTTATTGGTTAATGACCAAGAACATTATTTGAATCCAGTAATTGATAATTAGGTTTTTTTTTTTCATACGTAGGTACCAGTCTCTGTTGTATTAAGATGAACCTCATATGTTTGGCAAGAAATATTTGACCTTAGGAACCAATCAAATGGGAAGCAATGGGAAACCAACTTTCATTTTACAAGTTTTTACCTTACTAGCAGTTTGTGTAGACCAAATTAAGCTCATAAACCAAGGGATTAATTTACTTCTCTCTTATAGCAAGCACTGTGTTAACGTCTGTCACTTCTGCTTCTTACTAACAACATCTGGTTGAAACCGGGGTAGTGGTATAAGTTGTAGTTGTATAAGTCGGGCAATGAATCATTATATGTAAATATGGAGTCAGATGTTAAATAAACAGATGAATTTGTAACAAAGTGGGCTGGAATGCCATAGTTGTTATAGCAACTTTCTACGCACTGGACAGTCTGGGGATCAAATCGTGATGGGGGCAAGATATTCTGCACCCATCCAGACTAGCCCTGGAGCTTGCCCAGCCTCCTGTACAGTGGGTTCCAGGTCTCCTTTCCTGGAGTAAAGTGGCTGCGGTATTGCATTGAACACCCACCCCATCTAGTGTTGAGACTAAAGAAACAGTAGAGCTATACCTCTGCTCCCCCTTTGGGCCCTCATAGCCTGTTCTAGGGTGAACTTTCCTTTTTAAGGTGTAACAGTAATGTACTGTCACTAACCTCTATTCAGTGTGGTAACCTTCAAAGCACTGTACATGGAACTTTATACATGTGACTGGAGCACAAGATTTTCATGTTTTAAGAAGAAATTAAACATTTTATATATTTACTTTTCATGCATATTAAAACAAGCATGGTAAATAAATGTGCAGAACCCAGAAAGAAACAGAACAAGTAAAAAATCATAAAAACATTAAAGTAACATATAAATTAAAAACCAGTAAATTATGGGGCTAGATCTTTATTAAGACTGGCTGGTGTAGTTACTAGGCAAGCAGCTTTTTGTCCATATTAGCTCACTCAGCTGGTGCAGCTGCAGGTTGTAGGCTCATACAGAACTGTGGATATGTGACAATGCATATAATGTGAGTTGTCTGTAGATACATTGTTATCGTGCCTGGAGACACTGCTGCATATATTTTTTTCAAGTGTTTCCCTAAAGACTGACCATTGTCTTGCTCTGAATGTTTTCAGTTTGTTAATAATGAGGTACTTTCAAAGAGGTTTTTATTTGGAGTGTATGAAATAGAAACATGGAGAAAAATCGGGACAGTATCATGGATATCCCCCCATTTTTGGGGGGGGGTTCAAAATCACATAAGCAAAAATGCTAAGTCATACGGCGAATCATCCGATTGCAGAATTTATTTTTCTAGCTAGGTGATTGGTGTTTATGAATGTTCCAGAACTTGAAGATCTGACTGAATGTTCAGAGGAAGAAATTCAGCTCAGCTAGGAAAACAAATATCTCCCACATCTAGGGATTGTAATTTTTAAAAAAAGCAGAACTGGGACATTTAATAACATTTATGTAGAAATGGGGAGTTGTAGAAGACAAAATTTTTAACCTGTCACAAAAACAGGCAGAGTCATTTATTTATATTATGGTGAGTGTTTGGAGGATTACAGATTGTGTATTTCTGCTTTTCAATATTTGTTCAGGTCAGGTTCTGTGAAACTGCCAGTGAGGTTAATATGTTTATCTACTGTGCTTTGTGTTATCAGTGGTAACATCCCAGCTTTACGCAAATGCTATATTCTCTTCATTGCTGAGTTTCCTTATTAACAACGGTACTGCTCGAACCTTATTCCACAACCATATTATCGTCATTTCTGCCATTCTACATTCTTCACTACATCCCACTCAGCTCTTCAGTCGGTTTGCATGGCTTTCTCCTAGGGAATCTAAGTGTTCTAAGTGGTGGAACAGTAATTTTATAAATAACAGGACACTATTAATATTATTTATATTATTTCACGATTGTTGTGGACTTTACAGATGTGTTGTATGTATGGATGCGCCTTTGAAAAATGTGTTCAGTACTAGCCTTGGTATCATGCACACAACTTGTCACCTCCAGGGTATAAAACAGACTGCTTGCTTGCGGTAGGTTTTCAAAGTTCATCCAGTTCCATATTCATCCCCCCTTAAATATTCTTACTGTTCCCAATTGGCAAAAATGTTAAATTTCACTACTTCCTTATAGGTCCAAAAGTCAAAATTTTGAATACTTTAACTCCATTGGCTCCCATTTATGTAATGTTGTTTCCATTGTTGTAACCTGTGTGAACTCCTTCACACATCTTACTGATTTCTCTTAATGTGCAAGTGTGCCTAATATTATAAATCTTCCTAGCAAGATTTAAGACGTCCAATAGCTGTTCAAAGTTAACAGTGTCAGTTGTTCCAAAGAGTTCCCTAAGCCATCAATTTTGACACTGACAAACATGGAAACTGCTAACTCACTATACCCGCCATAAACTGTCTGTCCCTGTAAGCTGCTGTACATACTCCTTACAATTTCCCTTCCACCGTAAACTAAATTACTAATTTTAAACAAATCTGACCTATCTACCAAATGTACAATTTTGACACTTAATAAAGGACTTAAACTTCATATACCAGTTATAAGGTTGATGGGATTCCTATTTCTTTCATGAAGAATTATATCTGGTTTATTGTAATGTATAATCTTTATCAGTTACTGCCTATCCTACTGAAAGCCATACTTACCACTTTCAAGTTCTGTGGATGGGGTGTGTATCAGTAGTGTTGTAATGGGTTATATATTAACGGATGCTTAATTTATGCCTCATTGACTTATTGTACCAATCTGATTGTGTCAGTAGACATTGTGACACTGCTAGTCTTGAACATTCCACTAATGAAACATTTGTGGTTTCTGTACAGGTGTGAAATCTATGAGTTTTGACATTCATGTACTGTTTACATTCTAAGTATATAAGCATTATAGCTGCTAGTTCCTACTGCCTAATCTTGTACTTGCTGCTGTGAATCCTTGTTGTGGGACATAATTTGTTGCTGTGTCATTTATCCTTCATGACCTATATTTCTCTTTCTTGTTTCACTTTTGTACCTACTGTGTGTTTATTTCTCCATGACTTTTATCTTACTATCCACAGTGGTGGTGGCAATTATCATCATCATCATTATTATTATTATTGCTGCTACATCTGTAAGGTACTGTCCTCTGACTCCATGGAGCAGAATCCTTCTGCAGAAGTTAGTAAACTCCTAAAGTTTTGGTTAATCCACTCACTGGCATTTTTGCAGGGTTATTTTTTTAATGTTTCTGTATCATAAAAGAAAAGTAATTGATAACTGAGAGACAGGAAAATTAACATTTTTGTGACATTCTTCACATTTGAAATATTATGGTTGTAATAATACATCAGTTACGAGTCTCGTTCATCTTTCCAGTGAATTATTCTGAAACCTGGGACTTGGGAGGTATTAGAAAATATATTGCTGTGTTCTAACTCTATACTTTGTGCTGCCGAAGAGGGTAGTTAGAAAGGGAATGTTGCTACGGTTCAACCATTGGACATGTTTTCTTGTTGAACTAAGCATTTCAGTTAAGTACATGGTGCTTCATTTTTGTTCAGTTCCATGTATATGTTTATTATAATAGTATGATATATATATATATATATTTAGCTTTGTACACAGTATTATGCAGTGCATTTTATTGTATTGTGCCGAATGTCTAATAATATGTTTAACATAAGTTCATTACTATCTTATACTTTATAAAAGAAAGTAATTTAAATAACACTTCGTATTTGCTTAATGTCAATAATTTTTTTTTAATTTCATGTTGTAGGTTTACACAAAATTTGAGTTTTCTGGCTTGTCAGATGTTCATCTTGTGAATAAATTCAGCTGTAATATGGTGTGATTTGTAAAGAGAAATATTCCTGAGTTTGGTATCTTAGAGTAATCCACTGATTCGAGTATGCATTACTTTCACCAGTACTTGGCTTCACAGTTAAGTACTTGATGTTAGAGACTGGGGATTGGGGATGCTAGGAACTTCCTATGGCTACATGCGTAGACATTAAATAGACATATATTTCTCTCTCTAATTCGAAGGATCGTGAAAAAAGAAGACTAATTGGTCTGTAAAATTGTTACAGCCTGTGATGGATATGTGTGGCTAAGTGGCTAGAAGAAACATCTTATTCCCTACTCTGATATGTACATGCTTCAGTAGCAATAACTTGGATTGTTACCTTGGTTGAGTAAATAGAGAGTAATACTTGCAAGTAAATATTTCCTGTCCGAGGCTTATTTAATTGAAAGTTCATATTCCACATAAGGTTTGCAAATACATGTCTTCTCTTCCCAGCAAACCACCCTACTTATTGCTGTACGTGCGCTGGATAAAATTTTCATATGCATCACATTAAAACTAAGACAGTAAAATTAAGATACATGATTCCTAGCAGTATATCCAATATGAAACATCACCCTAAGGGTCGCAGGAGGAAGCCCTGGTAAAGGCAGAATTGTCCCTGTGCATGCTAGGAAGGTATATAAGGAGAGTGGATATGTAGCTCCATTAATTCTTAACCTCGGCATCAGATGGAGGTTATTGGTCAGCTTTATGCAGTGGTGACTTTACTCCAGGGGAAAGAGCCCCCATTCCCCACTGAATAGGGGGCTGGATGGGCCCCAGAGGTGGTCTGGAACTGGAGAAGAAAAAATTTATTGTCCCCAACAGGCATCAAGCACCACTTTCTCAGTTATCCAACCTGCAGCCTATCCACTGTGCTGGACAGGTAGAAAGAGGCTTTTTACTCTCTGACGTCAGATGTAGAAAAACAGTTACTTAAACTTGATTTTATGAAAGACTAGGAACCTAAACCTGCAATATGTGGAAGACAAACTGCAGTCATTTAGTACTGCAGCTGTAATATTATAGACTCTTCAGTTACTACACATAAAACACTTCGAATCAGAATCAATTGGACTTTACTTTAAATGACTGCTAGCAAGTATTTTCACCATGGCACTTGGAACTTGATGGAATTTTGGTATATGGTAGGCAGAAATGTGATGGAAGTGATCTGTGAACAAATCTCCACTCAAGATTGTATTTATTTACATAGTAAATTCCACTGTCATCCTTATTCAGTTCATAGTTATAAGACAAGGTATATAATGTGGCCTGCCGTGAATATCTTAATTCATGTAAATGAGACACAGCTAGATTGTATGGTCCCAGGTTTACATCCTGGCTAGGATGGTAAAAACAGTGCATAGATGAAAAAATGTAGAAGAGTAAGAAAATTCAATAATGCAGTCACCAGCCATTAAATGTCCATGCAGTTTTATGCTCATTCCCTAGTCTAATTAATTATTTATTTTAACTAATCATGAGTTATTTAGCTGGTAATATTGTCACCAATCCATCCATGTAATTTGGCAGGTAGGAAAAACACTATCAACTGTAATTTTTGGGTAGATAAAATAGATTACTGGTTATCTATTTGGAGGATAATTGTGTTTCATTACTCTTCATGTTTCACCTCATTCTTCAGAGCCCTTAGCATCGTGGCATGATGTAATCTTACAGACACCATATTGGTTTCATTCTCCACACATCAGATTCACATAGCAGGCTTTTTAAGTCTGAGAACAATTATTTTAACATCCAAAGTGACAGTAATATTAAAGTACTGCCATTCTTTACATGTATGATCTCAGGAACTGAAAATGTAAATTCAAAACCTGACAAATGACACAAAACACAGAAGTCAGTACATTCGAAATTATTTCAAATATCAGATGACTAGATTAAACAGTAGCTACTAGAACAAAAAATTACAGTACACGTGTCAATGTGGTATAATAATATTTGGAGAGATTTTGAGATTGTTACATTCTGTTGAGTAAATATTTATCTGTTTACATAAGGTTATAAAAAAAGTGATGCACAAAATTTTGCGGAAATTTTCATAATTAACACAATAATGATCAAATATAGACCTTTAAACGGACACACAAATACTGGGCACCAGATCACAATGGCAACTAAATTGTGTACAGTGGCACCTAATATTTGTTGGTCCTCATTATGGAACCTGCTTCATGTCACTTTTCTGATGCCTAGAATATTGAGGTGGCTTCTACATTTTTACACAATTTTTGCACCCCTGCTTTACACTAATCTGTATTTTGTACCACAAATGTAAGTAGTGCCAAACTTGGCAAATGATGAGGTTTTTAAATTATTTTAAATGTCTGTTGAAAGAGAGATCCATTGTTTCAGCAAAAGTAATTGATTTGTTTAATTACCTGTTAATTGTAACCATGGAGAAGAAACTCAGTATGATTTCCATGCCTCTGCACTTGTGTGTGTTGATGACAACAGCAAACATACAAAAATTACACAGAAATTGGAAACGCTTGACTTTTTTGTTTCACTGAAACTAGAGTTTGACACTTCTAATGTTCAATACAACTTCTGTGCAACATCTCTGAATGTGATTGTCTAATGACTATGTTTCAGTTCTTAATGATGATGATGATGATGATGATGATAACTGATAACACTAAATCGTTGTACATTTTACCATATTAATGTACTATATTTCACTGTGCTGAAGTTCTTTAAAAACTGTCATTTATTCTGTCTCGCAGATGTCACTAAAGAAATTGCACTTCAATTTGCTAGATGTTGTTGCAAGCTGGATCTTGCTGATAGTTGATTACTATGGCTTTCTGGTCAAATGCTAATAATTTAATAATGTGGAGTAGAAATACTCAGCTGTTTTCATTAAGAATTGTTACAAAAAAGTTCTAAAACAGAACTTCTGTGTTTCTAAAATGTTTCACATTTTGTCCATTTTTGTGTCTTCTCTGGAACCAGCAATAGTAGTATATTGCTGCCTACACTGCAGTAAGAGAGTACTGTTACATACACAGACATATTTACATACTGAATAAAGACATGTTCACTTCTCCAGATGCAGCAAGCAAAACTTAATCCTATGGTTTCATTTCATTCTTCTATTAATATATTTTAATCAGTTGTTTTATGTAACACATGATTGTAACTGCTTTCACCTTATTATTCATAGTGACACTTGAACAGTATCATGTGCAGGATTATTGGTCCAGGGAAGTTAATTATGGGGGTATACATAGTCATATAGGCCTTTACACTTGAGTACATTTGCTTGTACAAACACAATCATAGCTTCTCAAGTTCTGCATGTTCAAATAGTGCCTACAGAAATGGCATATTAAGTACCGATCTGTCATGAATGTGTGACTTGCAGCATGGAAATACTGCTAATATGTACCAGTATGAATGATATTCTAATCATAAGTCAGGCTTATTTCGTGGATGATTAACAAGTATGTGAAGCAACACAGTGTATTTGTGTTGCCCTAACACTACTAGACAAAATTATGTCATGATCTTGATACATAGTATAGTTATACAGAGACATACTAAAATATTAATAAGTTGGCTTTAACGAAAGACTGAAATGAGTATCACACAATATAAGATTAAAATCATAATGTAAACATAAAAAACTGGAGGCACAAAAATAAAGCATATACCAAAACACTGGCTAGAAGTCTTGTATCACAATTGACTGGGGTAGGTCACACTTTTGGTTTACAATAGCTGTGCTGGCTGACGGCATTGGTTCACTGTTACCGCAACACACAGGTTACCCAATTAGACTGTGTTCTTGGTATACAGTAGCAGACCAGACTAGGTCATTCTCTTGATTCACAGTATTGGAGGTAGGAATGTCCCTGAGTCATCGAGGTTTGGATCAAGTGTGGCTACCAATTCACCAATAGCTGCAGTTGTACGACTGTTTCCGCTAGAACTATTCAGTCCGTTTAACTTCAGTTTGGCAGTACCATTGGTGGAGATACCTTCACCTGATTCTGTTTGGTGGGCATTTCCTGCAGACAGTAGTTTAGATGCACATTTCTTGCCTCTGTACAGCCGGTATAGTGAGTATTGCTGCTGTGCGACAGCTGAGGATTCTGCTTCAGGCACTCGCTGATGCTGTTGCTGCTGACTGCTGGTAACTTCTGATGGAGACCGCCTCAGTTCTTGCTGCTGTGTCGGGGCATATGACTGCAACCATTCATGGTGCAGAGCATCGTCAGGTGTCAGGCGTTTCTTGGCATCCCATCTTTAAATGGACAAGGAAGCACAGTGGGTAATTTTGTAGAGTGCTTTAGTAAAATTATCAATTCCACACATCTGCAGGTAAATTTTAAGATAAGTTGAATTATGATCAGATGTAAACAAAACCAAAAAAGGACATGACTTTTTCTTTAAAAAGGGCCTCTTCATTCATCCAACCAAAATTCTGTGTGCATTTTTCAACTTTCATGCATAATGGTAACCTGTCATGAGGTTGGCAGTGACAGGTAGGAACTAATTTTATGCAACTAATGTCTACTTTAATAACCCCGTCTGTAACTAAGCGTCACGTAATTTAAAAAGCAGCCGACCGTTCAGGTTCATTTTGGGAAAGGTATTACACAGACTCCATCTCTCAGGTAGGATAAAAGTGAGCTGTGGTGACTTAAATAATTTGATGCTGGCTGATTTTCCTGAATCCATTAACACAATTCCATACATGGTTAATACCTGGGTTCTGAAACACACGTACTACTTAAATTGCCCAAAACATGTTTCAATACAATAGCATAACCTTGAGGTGTGATGTCCACATAAAATTATCTTTTTCAAAATAGTGAAATACCATGGGTGTGAGAATATTAGTATGAAAAGTTATTGGTTAACCCTTTGGAACCAGAATTAAATGCTTTTAGTAACATGCAGAAGACCAGAGTTTAAATTGGGGTTGTATAAGAGTGGAAATGTGTGTGTGAGATACAAAGAGAGAGAGAGATGTTCAGCATTTTGATCATCACAGTGTGTGCCTTACATGTATATAAATTTTGCCACTAAGGGGTTAAGATAGTGGAATGGATCAATGCAGTCACATAACACCAAACAAAAGACACAATTGTATTGTTTGTTAGAACAGTGTAATTAGTGCTGGAGTTCTGAATTGAAATCCACGATGTAGGATGTTCAGTAAAAATGCAATAGTTACTCAAATGACTGAAACTCCCTTTAAGTACTCCCTACATTTATAATACCCAATTGTTGATTTTCCTTTTCATAAACCTGTACCATTACATTTTTCTGCACCAGTTGAGTCCCTCGCACTTTACGTATTCCTCTGAGAACCGTTGTACTTTTTTCTTCTCTTCTACTCCTAACTCCCTTTTCTTGATATTCTTGACCAAAATTTTGTATGCATGTTTTATTTCCCCAAGTGTGCTGCACACACCACACACTTCACACTCTTTAATTTAATCACTGAGCATTGGTGAAGCTATATGCAATGGTTAAGCACCTGTGAGTTGTTTCTAACCCTTCACATTACATATGAAGTGTTATTTTAATATTTTAAAAGGATAAGTTGGTCTAAAAAGTCCACACATAGATGATGCCATTGCAATGAATTTAACTGTGAAGAATTTAAGACTGTCTGTTGTTAGCTGAATAGAGAGAGACCAACTTGATGTAAATTGCTTTTTTATTTCATTATTTAATGCTCAACATATTTCGGATATTACTACATCCATCCTCAGGAGTTTGTGACTTATTTGTTGAGTTATTTCATGGGTTGTATTGCTCTGGTTCGATGCGTATGGTATCCAGATGCAGGCTGAAGCACTAGTAGTGCTTCAGTCTGCATCCGGATACCACACCACCCCAGCCAAACCACAACACCAACACGCATCGAACCAGAACAATACAACCCATGAAATAACTCAACAAATAAGTCGCAAGCTCCTGAGGATGGATGTATTAACATCCGAAACATGTTGAGCATTAAATAATGAAATAA